>Ga0310123_10000281_pt1 | contig 45742 bp, 46 predicted proteins | sample CB6_AW_1057_MG_FD_203505 | JGI IMG/M metagenome (GOLD analysis project Ga0310123, IMG submission 203505) | Marine microbial communities from Western Arctic Ocean, Canada - CB6_AW_1057 | ecosystem: Environmental > Aquatic > Marine > Oceanic | place: Canada: Western Arctic Ocean | collected... | reverse complement strand
GGGGGGGGGCGGGCCGCCGCCCGCCCCGGCCCCCGCCTCCCGCCCGGGGGGGGGGTGGGGGGCGCGCCGCGCGGCGGGGCCCCCGCCCCCCCGCGACGATAGGCGTCGCGCCCATGTTCGAGTATCAGCTGGAGCGCACCGTGGGGTCCGCCCGGGCGGGCACCTTCACCACTCCCCACGGGGACGTGCCCACCCCCGCGTTCATGCCAGTAGGCACCCTGGGCACCGTGAAAGGCGTCGCGCCCGAGGAGCTGGTTGCCATGGGCGCGACCATGGTGCTTGCCAACACGTACCATCTCTATCTGCGGCCCGGACACGATTTGGTCGCGGAACTGGGCGGGCTGCACGCGTTCATGCGTTGGAGCAGTCCCATCCTCACCGACTCCGGCGGCTTCCAGGTCTTCAGCCTCGCGGCGATCAACGAGGTGCGCGAGGACGGCGTCGTGTTCCAGAGCCACATCGACGGCTCCCGCCACGTCTTCACGCCCGAGTCCGTGATGGAGATCCAGCGCGCTTTGGGTGCCGACGTGGTTATGGCCTTCGACGAGTGTCCCCCGGGCGGGTGCGCGGAGGGAGACGCACGGCGCGCGACCAAGCGGACGCTGCGCTGGCTGGAGCGCTGCCGGCGCCGGTTTCACGAGCTGGCGGAGGAGCGTGCGGTTGCGGTGCCGCCGCAGACGCTCTTCCCCGTGCTCCAGGGCAACGTGTACGACCACCTGCGCCGCGAACAGGCGCGCGGCTTCCAGGACCTGGACGACTGGGATGGATGGGCGATCGGAGGCCTCTCGGTCGGGGAGGCCAAGTCCGACATGTGGCGCATCCTGGAGCTGCTCGACGGCGAGATCCCGCAGGAGCGTCCGCGCTACCTGATGGGAGTCGGCTATCCGGACGATCTGCTCGAGGCGGTGGCGCGCGGCTGCGACCTGTTCGACTGCGTGGCGCCCACGCGCAACGCGCGCCACGGTACGGCGTGGACCGTCGAGGGCCAGGTGAACGTCAAGGCGGCGCGCTTCCGGCGCGACCGCGAGCCGTTGGATCCCGGATGCGACTGCGCGGCCTGCACTCGCTACGACCGTGCGTACATGCGGCATCTCCTGGGGGCCGGCGAGCTGCTCGGGCTGCGGCTGCTCTCGCTGCACAACCTGCGGTTCCTGATCCGGCTCGCCGCGCAGGCGCGCGCGCGCGTACTGGACGGGACATACGACTCGTGGAGCGCCGCGTGGTTGGAACGCTACCGCGGGACGCGGGTGTGATAGCCAGTATCCATCTCACGCACGGCGCACGGAGCGGCTGGTGACCCAGGCGTCCATCCTCCTCCTGATGGTGCCCCGCGAGGGCGGCAGTGCCACCCTCGTGTTCGCCATCCAGATGATCGCGATCTTCGCGATCTTCTACTTCCTGCTCATCCGGCCGCAGCGGAAGGAGCAGAAGCGCCATCAGGTCATGGTGGCCGCGCTCAAGAAGGGCGACGAGGTAGTCACTGCCGGGGGCGTCATCGGGACGGTCGTGTTCGCGGAGGAGGATCGCGTCACCATCCGCACGGCTGACACCACCAAGCTGGTGGTCGAGAAGACCCGCATCACGAGGGTCGTGTCCGCCAGGCCGGACGCCAAGGCGAACGCAAAGTCGGACACCGGCTGAGCGCTCTAGCGATGGTTCACGAGATCGTGCTGCTCGGAGATCCGGTGCTGCGCGCACGCGCGGAGCCGGTGGCCGCGTTCGACGACGAGCTGCGGGCGCTCGTCGAGGACATGTTCGAGACCATGTATCATTCCGAGGGGATCGGCCTCGCCGCCAACCAGGTGGGCATCCTGCGGCAGGTTCTGGTGGTGGACATCCGCGACGAGCAGGACCCGGCCGCCGGCCGCCTGACGATCGTGAATCCGCGCATCGTCGCGGTCACCGACGAGCTGGACCGGCAGAGCGAGGGCTGCCTGAGCATCCCGGGGGTGGAGGAGGTGGTGGAGCGGTTCCGGGTGGTGCGGATCGAGGGATTCGACCCGCACGGCGAGCCGGTCACCGTCGAGGCGGAGGCGCTACTCAGCCGCACGCTCCAGCATGAGGTGGATCACCTCGAGGGGATCCTCTTCATCGACCGGTTGAGCCCGCTCAAGCGCCGCATGCTCGTGCAGAAGTGGAAGAAGAGCCGGGCGGAGGGATCGAGAACTAAGTGAGGGTGCTCTTCTGGGGCACGCCCGAGTTCGCGGTTCCCTTGCTGCGGGCGCTCGCCGAGGAAGGGCACGACGTGGTCGGGGTGGTGACCCAGCCCGACCGTCCCGCCGGCCGGGGCCGGCAGCTCAGGGGCTCCCCGGTGAAGGGTGTGGCGCTCGAGGAGGGCAGCTATCCCGTGCTTACCCCCGAGCGGCCGCGGGGGGACGAATTCCTCGTGCGTCTGCGCGCGCTCGCCCCTGAGCTGTCGGTGGTCGTGGCCTACGGCCACATCCTCCGCCGCGAGGTGCTCGAGCTTCCTTCCCTCGGCTCGATCAACGTGCACGCGTCGCTGCTGCCGGAGCTACGGGGTGCGGCGCCCATCAACTGGGCGATTGCGCGCGGGCACCCGGTGACCGGCGTGACCGTAATGCGCATGGTCGAGGAGATGGACGCGGGACCGATCCTCTTCCAAGTGGAGGAGGCGATCGAGCCGATCGAGACCGCCTCGGAGCTGACCCTACGTCTCTCCGAGCGCGGGGCCGAGGCGCTGGTGGAGGCGCTCGCGTTGCTCCAGATCGGGTCCCTCGAGGAACGGGAGCAGGACCACGCACGTGCCACCTACGCGCCCAAGGTGGACCGGGCGAGCGCGCGGGTGGACTGGGCGCGTCCGGCCGTGGAGGTGAGCAATCACATCCGCGGAATGGACGAGGTGCCGGGCGCGTGGAGCATGCTCCGGGACGAGCCGATCAAGCTCTTCTCCCCGAAGGTCGCTCCGGCCGCCGGCCCGGACGGCGTGCCCCCTGGAACCGTGCTCGCGGCCGACTCGCCCGCCGGGATCGCCGTGCAGACCGCCGAGGGTGCACTGCTCCTGTGCGAGGTTCAGCCTCCGGGTCGCCGGCGCATGCCAGCTAAGGACTGGGTACAGGGACGCGGGGTGTCGGTCGGCGACCGGTTCGAATAGTGGCCCTTCCATCCCTTCCGAGGCTGCACGCGGTAACCGACGATCGCCTGCTTGCCCGCGCAGACTTTGGCGAGTTGGCGCGGCGCGTGCTCGCGGCTGGCGACGGCTGGCTGGCGCTGCACCTCCGGGGCCGCGCGACCTCGGGCGCCCGCCTATACGAGTTGGCGACGGGGCTGCGGACGCACGCGACCGCCGCCGGCGCGCTCGTGCTCGCCAACGATCGCGTGGACGTCGCGTGTGCGGCGGAGCTGGACGGAGTGCACCTCGGATGGGCGTCGCTCCCTCCCGATCTGGCGAGGAAGCTCCTCCCGGCGGAGCGCTGGGTAGGGCTTTCGGTCCACGACATCGAGCGCGCACAGGCGGCCGCCGAGCATGTTGACTATCTTGTGGTGGGCACCGTGTTTGCAACCTCGTCGCACCCCGATCGGCCGGGTGCGGGGCCCGAGGTGGTGGCCCGCGTGCACGCCGCCGCCTCTCTTCCTCTCCTCGCCGTCGGTGGGGTCACGCCGGAGCGGGTGCCCGAGGTCCTGGCTGCGGGCGCCTGCGGCGTCGCCGTCCTGAGCGGCATCTGGGGCGCATCTGATCCGGCGACGGCGGTGGAAGCCTACCTGCGGCAGCTGCCGGCGGGTTTCGCTGCGCCGGCCCACGGGGGTAATCGTAAGGTGTAATCGTAAGGAATGAACGCAGGAACGAGAGTCGATGGCTGAGCGCATCCGGGTCCACCTGAACGGTGAGGACCGCGACATACCGACGGGGCTGACCGTGCGCGGTCTGCTCGAGTCGCTCGAGCTCGAGCCCCGCCTGGTCGTGGTCGAGCGCAATCGCGAGATCCTGTCGCGCGTGCGCTACGACGACGTCGTCGTAGGCGAGGGGGACACCCTGGAGCTGGTCCACTTCGTCGGCGGCGGCTGAGCGCGGCCGAGCAGGGCCGGCGAGCACGGGACGGACTGCGGGAAGGGAGCGAAGGCAAGCGAATGGCGAAAACCAGGAAGCGCGGGGGGTCTGCGGAGGCGGGCCGCGAGCGCGCCGCAGAGCTTGCGCGGCGGGACGCCGCAGCACAGCGCGGCCCAGAGCCCGGCGAGGTGGCCAAGGGCGGCGAGGCTCCGCCCGCGGGCCCGACCGTGCCCTGGGGCGGGGTGGTGCGCGAGGACGCTCCGGTCGAGCTGCGCTTGCACGGCAAGGGCGTCGTGCAGCATCCGACCACGCGCGTGCGTCGGGCTAGCGAGCGGCCGGCGCCCTGGGCCGATCCGGCGCTCGAGATGCCGCCGCCTTCGCTCCGAGAGCTTGAGGAGGAGCCGCTGGTGATCGCCGGCCAAGCCTTCCGCTCGCGGCTGATCGTCGGCTCTGGCAAGTACCCAGATCCGACCGTGATGGTGGCCGCGCTGCGCGCGAGCGGGACCGAGATGGTGACGGTCGCGGTCCGGCGGGTGGATTTGGCGCGGCGCGAGGGGATCCTGAACGTGCTCGATCCCAATGAGTTCTTCCTATTGGCGAATACCGCCGGGTGCTTCGCCGCCGAGGAGGCGATCCGGTACGCGCGGCTGGCGCGCGCAGCGGGATTCAACGAGTGGCTGAAGCTCGAAGTGATCGGCGATCAGGAGACGCTGCTCCCCGACACGCAGGCCACCCTGGAGGCCGCCCACGCGCTCACGGGTGAGGGCTTCAAGGTGATGGCGTACACGAACGACGACCTGGTGACGGCGATGCGCCTCGAGGACGCCGGGTGTGTCGCGGTGATGCCGCTCGCGAGCCCGATCGGCAGCGGACTCGGAGTGGTCAACCCCTACTTCATCCGCGAGATCAAGCGCCGGCTCTCCGTTCCAGTGATCGTCGACGCCGGCGTAGGCACCGCCTCGGACGCGTGCATCACGATGGAGAACGGCATGGACGGCATCCTGATGAACACCGCGCTGGCGGAGGCGGACGATCCCGTGGCGATGGCGCGCGCGATGCGCTACGCGGTGCGCGCCGGTCGGCTCGCCTACCGGGCCGGGCGCATGCCCGCCCGGGAGATCGCGGTCCCCTCCTCTCCGACCCGGGGAATGCTGGACTGACGTTCCGGTCCCGCCGGCTCCTTCAGCAACCGTCGTGGTGACGCCGGGCCGGCGCGCCGCGCTCGCGGCGCTCGAGGCGAGCGAGCGCGGTCGGCGGCTCGACCTCGCGCTGACGCACGCCGCGCGCGGGCTCGATCCGCGCGAGCGCCGCTTCGCGCACGAGCTGGCGTACGGGACGGCGCGGCTGCGCGGCCGGCTGGACTGGTTGATCGCACGTCACCTGCGCCGCGGCCTGGTTCGTCTCGACCCGCGCGTGCGCACGCTCCTCCGGCTCGGCGCCTACCAACTCCTGCACATGGCGGTGCCCGACTACGCCGCGGTTTCCCAGGTAGTGGAGATGGCCAGCCGGCACGCGCGCGGGCTCCTGAACGCGGTGCTCCGAGCGGTGGCGCGGGACGGAGAGGATCCCGCGCTCTTCCCCGATCAGGCGGCCGACCCCGCGGGATGGCTGGCCAGCTGGGGAGCGCACCCGCGCTGGCTCATCGACCGTTGGCTCGCCCGCTGGAGCGTCGAGGAGGTCTCTGAGCTGGTGCGACTCGACAATGAGCAGCCACCCCTCACCCTGCTGCCGCTGGCGGGCACGGGCGAGGACGCGATCGCCCGGCTCGCGGCCGCGGGCATCGCGGCATGGCCCCTTCCCGGCACGGCCAGCCTCGCGGTCGAGCCGGGCACCGACCCCGCGCGCGCGCTCGATGCGCTCCGCGTCGCGATCGTGCAAGACCCGGGGGCATCGCTCGTGGTCGCCTACGCCGCGCCCGACCCGGGGGCGGCGGTGGCGGACCTGTGCGCCGCGCCGGGCGGGAAGGCGCTCGCTCTGGCCGCGGCCGGCAGTCCGGTCCTCGCCGCCGATCGGTCGCTCGCCCGCCTCCGCCTGCTCCGGATGAACGTCGCGCGCACGGGGCTCCCGGTGGCGCTGGTCGTGGCCCGCGCCGAGCAGCCGCCCATTCGGCACGCCCCCGTGGTGCTGCTGGACGTGCCCTGCACAGGCACGGGTACGCTCCGCCGCCATCCGGACGCGCGCTGGCGGCTCACGCCCGAGCACCCGGCGGCGCTCGCGCGCGTGCAGGAGCGCATGCTCGAAGGCGCGGCCTCCGTGGTGCCCGCCGGGGGTCTTCTGGTGTACAGCACGTGCACACTGGAGCCCGAGGAGAATCAGGAACGGGTTGATGCGTTCCTGGAACGCCATCCCGAATTCCGCTCCGAACCCACCGACGCCGTGGACCCGACGCACATCGACGTGGCCGGCCGACTGGCCGTGCTCCCCTGGAAGACCGGATTCGACGGCGCCTTTGCGGCCCGACTGCGCCGGGCTTCCGCATGAAGCTGGGCGACGCGATCCAGAAGCGGCGGGGCGGCGCGCGCTCGCCCAGGCGCCGCGCGGGGCCGCCGCCCGAGCGGAGGCCCGCGGGCGCGCGCTTCGCAGGCTGGCTGCTCGCGCTCACCGCGGGGGGACTGGCGCTCGGCTATCTGGTGGCCACGCGGCTGCTCTTTCCCGCTCCCCTGCCTCCCCGCGATCTGGTCGAGGTGCCGAGCCTCCAAGGGCTGGCGCTCGGACAGGCGCGGGAGCGTGTGTTCGACGCGGGGCTGGAGCTGGGCCCTTCTGAGGGATTGCGCCATCTCGAGCTCGACAGCGGTCTCGTGGTCGGCCAAGCGCCCCTCGCCGGCCAGCTCACTCGGCGCGGAGAGCCCGTTCGGCTCACCGTGAGCCTCGGTCCTCAGCGCCAGCCGATTCCCGACGTTGCCGGCCTGCGGGGGGACCGAGCCCTCCGTGTGCTCGAGGCGACCGGGTTCCAGGTCGCCGTCGACAGCGTCGAGGCGGAGAAGCCGGCCGGGACCGTCGTCGCGACCCTCCCCGCTGCGGGTACGGTGCTCCAGGTGTCCGGCACCGTGCGGCTCATGCTGAGCAAGGGCCCACCCCTGGTGCCGATGCCCTACCTGCTCGGCATCCCGCAGGACCGGGCGATCGATTCGCTGCGCGTGCTCGGTCTCGGGGTGGCGGCCGTCGACACCGTCTTCCGCTTCGGGCGTGATCAGGGGCTAGTGGTCGAGCAGGCCCCCCCCGCCGACTCGCTGGTCCGGCGTGGGGTGGGGGTGCGTCTCTCGGTTGGCCGCGAAGGGGCGCGCTGACAGGAACAATGCGGGACGTGATCCGTAGCATTTTCGGATCGACCGGCGCGTAGCCGGACGGAGTCGCCGGACGGAGTCGTATGACCCAGCCGAAGCTACCGGGCCAGGGGGCGAGCCAGCCCACATCGCGCGGGGAGGCGCAGCCCGCCCGCGCCGAGCCGGCGGGCACCGGGGCCGCCGGGCGGCGGCGGCGGCGTTCCTCCACGATCTACGCGGCGGCGCTGCTCGGGATGGGCGCGCTGGTCGCGGCCGCCTGGCTCGGACGGGAGCGCTTTCAGCCGGTCGTGGCGGGGCGGCCCGCCCCCTCCTTCTTCGTCACCTCGCTGGACGGCGAGCGCGTGAGCCTCGAGCAGTACCGTGGCAAGGTGGTGCTGCTGAACGTGTGGGCGACCTGGTGCGCGCCGTGCCGCGAGGAGATGCCCTCGATGGAGCGGCTGTACCGCCGGCTCTCCGGGCGGGACTTCGAGATCCTCGCGGTGAGCGTCGACGAGCAGGTTGGCAGGGCGGTGCCCGCCGACGCGCTGCGCGCGTTCGCGGCCGAGCTCGACCTGACCTTCCCGATCCTACACAGCGCGCCGAACGCCCCGAAGAACATCCAGCGCATCTACCAGACCACGGGCGTGCCCGAGTCCTTCTTGATCGGGACCGACGGGGTGATCTACCGTCGGATCTCCGGTCCCACTACCTGGGATTCCTCTCAGTACCGGGATCAGATCATCCGCCTACTCGGCGAGTAGCGCGCGGTGGCCCCGCTCGCGCGCTTCGTCCCGCGCATCGCCTCGCGCAACTGGCGGCTCAAGCTCGCGGCGCTCGGTCTCGCGGTGTTCCTCTGGGCGCTGGTCCGCACGGAGCCAAGGACGGGGGTCAACCTCTTCACCGTTCCGGTGAGCGCCCAGGTGAGCGACCTGGAATGGGTGCTCGCTGGCGAGCCCGATCCACCCACCGTCCAGGTGCGGCTGCGCGGGCCGACCGAGGATCTGATCCAGCTCGCCCGCGCAGGCACCACCCTGCGCGTGCCCCTCGACAGCGTGTGGAGCGCAGACACGCTCGTCCAGCTCCGCCGCGACTGGTTGCTGCTCGCGCGGGAGAGTGGGCTGGTCGTCGAGGACATCTCCCCGGGTGCGGTCCGGCTCCTCCTCCAGCCCACCCTCACCGCGTTGCTCCCGCTCAGCGCGCGCACCCGAGGTGACCTCGAGAGAGACCTCGCGCTGGCGGCTCCCCTGAGCCTCAATCCGCAGACGGTGCGCGTGCGGGCGCCGGCGCACCGGATCCGGGCGCTCGACTCGATCCCCCTGGAGCCGCTGGACCTCAGCCAGGTGACCGCGTCCGGGAGCTATCCAGTCGCGGTGGACACGACGGGTCTGGGCCAGGTCAGCGTGAGCCCGCTCGCCGCCACCGTCGGTGTGCGCCTCGAGCCGGCCATGGAGCGAATCCTGGACGAAGTGCCGGTCATTGTAGAGGGGAACAGCGACTTTCTGGTGGCACCCTCCACGATCAGCGTGCGGCTCGAGGGTGCGCGCACGCCGGTCTCTGGGACCCGTGAGGAGGAGGTGTGGGCGGTGGTCCCCGCCGAGGCGGTCGCGGAGCTGGCCCCCGGGGAGTCGCGGAGGGCCCCGGTCCGGCTGCGCGGCGTCCCCGCGCTCGTGCGCGCCTTCTCCGAGACCGACTCCGTGCTCGTGCAGCGGGCCCTCCCGTGAGTGGTCCGCTCCTGCTCGGGATGGAGACCAGCTGCGACGAGACCGCGGTGGCCGTGCTGCGCGGTCGCGCCGAGCTCCTCGGCCACATCATCCTCTCGCAGGACGTGCACCAGGTGTACGGCGGGGTCGTCCCTGAGCTGGCCGCCCGCGCGCACCTTCAGCGCATCGATGACGTGGTGGATGCCGCGCTCGCGCAGGCAGGCATCGAGCTCGCCGACCTGGACGCGATCGCGGTCACCGCCGGCCCGGGGCTCATCGGCGCGCTCCTGGTCGGCGTGGGCTGGGCCAAGGCCGCGGCCTTCGCGCTCGGTCGTCCCCTGCTCGCGGTGCACCACATGGAGGCGCACCTCTTCGGCCCGGCGCTCGAGGACCCGAAGACCGAGCCCCCGTTCGTGGCGCTGCTCGTCTCGGGTGGGCACACGCTCCTCCTGCACGTGCCGGAATGGGGGCGCTACGAGCTGTTGGGGGAGACCCGCGACGACGCCGCGGGTGAGGCCTTCGACAAGGTGGCCAAGCTGCTCGGGCTGCCCTACCCGGGAGGACCGGCGATCGACCGGCTCGCGCGCGAGGGGCGGGGTGACCGGTTCAGGCTTCCCCGGCCGATGATCCGGGGTGGGCAGACGCCGAGAGACGAGGACTGGTACGATTTCTCCTTCAGCGGGCTCAAGACCGCGGTCGCGACGCTGGTGCGCACCCTCGATCAGTCCGGCACGCTCGAGCGGGAGCAGCCGCACGTGGCCGCTAGCTTCCAGGAGGCCGTCGTGGACGTGCTGGTGACGAAGATCATGCGCGCGGTGGATCAGACCGGGTGCCGCCGGGTCCTCCTGGGAGGGGGGGTGAGCGCCAACGGACGGCTGCGGGAGGAGACGGTCGCCCGGCTGGGGCCGAGGGGCCGGGTGCTGCTCGCCTCGCCGCGGCTCTCCCTCGACAACGGAGCCATGGTGGCCCGGGCAGGCCTTTTCCGGCTGGAGCGCGGGGAGCACGCGCCCCTGGACGTATCGGCCGACGCGAGCCTGCCCTTCCCGGGCCTCATCCGGAGGTCCTGATGTACCCGATCCTCTTCACCTTTCCCGACTGGCTACCCCTGATCGGTGGGACCCCTATCACGTCCTTCGGCGTGATGATGTTCCTCGCCTTCCTGGTGGGCGGCTTCGCTATGCGCCCGGTCATGAGAGAGAAGGGGATCGATCCCGACCGCGCCTGGGACGTGATCTTCATGGCGGTGATCGGCGGGGTGATCGGCGCCAAGCTGTACTACGTGCTGCTCAACTGGCGCGATACCGCGGCCGATCCGCTGGGGATGATCTTCAGCCGCGGCGGGATGGTCTGGTACGGAGGCTTCCTGGGTGCGACCGCGCTGATCGTGTGGGACACCCGCCGGGCCGCTGTCCCGCTCGGCAAGATGGCCGACGTGGGTGCCGCCCCGCTCGCGCTGTCCTACGCGATCGGCCGGCTCGGGTGCTTCCTGGTGGGTGATGATTGGGGACGTCCGACCGATCTGCCGTGGGGGATCGCGTTCCCGAACGGCACGCCCCCGACCACGGTCGCGAGCATCGAGCGCTCCTTCGGCATCGAGGTGGACCCGGCCCTGATCGAGAGGTACGGCAACGTGCTCCCGGTGCACCCGACGCAGCTCTACGAGGTCGCGCTGTCGCTCGTCTTCTTCGCCGTGCTCTGGCGGATGCGCAACCACCGGCACCAGGCGGGCTGGCTCTTCATGCTCTGGTTGATCCTGGCCGGCTGCGAGCGCTTCTTCGTCGAGATCTTCCGCGCCAAGGATGACCGCTTCTTCGGGCCGCTCACGCTGGCGCAGCTCATCAGCCTGGGCCTGGTCGCGGTCGGCGTGTGGGGGATGACGCGACTCGCGCCCACCGACGACGCCGCCGAGTCGGGCCGGGGCACGCGGGGACGCGGTGCCCCCACGCGCGCGGCGCGACGCCGCGCCCGGGCGTAGCTCACCTCCCATGGTGACCATCCTCCACGCATCGGACATCCACTTCGGAGAGCCCTACAACCCGGTCGTGGGGGAGGCCTTCCAGGCGATGGCGGGCACCGTCGGCGCAGACCTGATTGTGGTGTCCGGGGACTTCACCCAGCGCGCCAAGGTCCACGAGTACGAGGCGGCGCGGAGGTGGCTGGACGCACTGCCCGAGCTGCCGCTCGTGGTCACGCCCGGCAATCACGACGTGCCGGTGTATCGGGTGCTGGAGCGGCTCTTCCAGCCGTACCGGAACTACCGAACCTGGATCGCCGACCAGCTCGACTCGGTGACCCGGATCCCGGGCGCCACCGTGGTCTCGCTCAACTCGACCGCCCCGCTGCGCGTGATCGTGAACGGCAGGATCGACCGCGCACAGCTCGCCTATGCGGCACGGGTCTTCCAGGAGTCCGACCCCGACAGCGCCCGCATCGTGGTCGCGCACCACCACTTCGCGCCGGCCTCGGACTACGAGGGGGACACCGCCATGGCGGGGGCACGGGAGGTCCTGGACGCGCTCAACCAGATGGAGGTCGAGCTGGTCCTCGGCGGCCACCTCCACCGCGCGTATATCGGGAACTCCCTGGACGTATATCCCGGCCAGGATCGGGAGCACGGGATCGTGATCGTCCAGAGCGGGACCACTACCTCGCGGCGGGGGCGGGCCCGGGAGCAGGCCCGGAACAGCTTCAACGTGGTCCGTATCGCGGAGGACCACCTCGAGATCACGCATTTCATGTACTTCGAGGACATCGGGCGCTTCGCGCCCTTCTCGATGCACGCCTTTCCACGGCGGGGCGGGCGCTACTTCCCGCGCGACCCGTTCCAGAGCCCGATGCTCCTCCGACAGAGCGACGAGGCGGCGCGGGGCGAGCGGCCCCGTGCTGCGCCCCCTCCCGAGGCGCGCCCGGGGGTGTCGCGGGAGGCCGCGCGATGAGCCGGCAACTCCGCGCGTCCGAGGAGACGCGGCGGGGCCCGGTCGGGGGACCGCGCTGGATCCGGCACCGCCCGGACGCGGGGCAGCGCCGGGCGACCTTGGCGCTCGCGGCAGGCGTCGGGGCGGTGGTCGGGGCGGCCGTTCTCTATCTGTCCCGCCTCCTCGTCGCACGGGAGCCGATCACGCCGGCACCCCGTTCGCCATCACCTTCGGCGCCGCGCGCGCCAGGCCCGGCCGTGCCCGGCTCCGGCAGGTGGGGCGGGTCCACGTGAGGTGGCTCGCGCTGGCGGGGCTGCTGGCCGCGGCGCTCCCCGCGTCGGCGGCCGCCCAGGAGGAGGAGGCACGTGGCCGGCCCGAGGTCGTCGACATCGAGTTCGTCGGCAACCAGACCTTTCCGACCGACACGCTCAAGCGGGCGATCGTGAACCGCGAGACTGAGTGCCGCACGGTCTTCCTGGCGCCCCTCTGCGCGCTGCGGGTCGATTTCGCGGACGACCGGCGTTACTTCAATGCCAACGAGTTCTTCCGGGACGCGATCCGGCTGCGGCTCTACTACTGGCAGCGCGGCTATCGCGAGGCCCAAGTGGATACCGCCGGCCGGACGGCGGCGCCCGACCAGGTCGGGCTGACGTTCACGATCGACGAGGGTCGCCCCGTGCTCGTCGATTCGATCGCCGTGATCGGAGGAGGAGATCTCGCCGACCCCTCTCTGCTCGAGGACCTCCCCCTCAGGCGCGGGCAGCCCCTCAACGGGCTGTTGATCGAAGCCACGCGCGACACGCTCGAGGGTCGGCTCCACGACCGCGGCTACGCGCATGCGCTCGTCCTGCTGCGCACCGACCTACCCCGCGGGACGTACTCCGCGACCGTCACCTTCGACGTCGATCCGGGACCGCGCGTGCGCTTCGGGCCGGTCACGATCGTCGGCAATGACGAGCTGTCCGAGACCGTCGTGCACCGAATGCTCGGCTTCTCGGAGGGAGACCCGTACAGCACGTCGCGGATTCTGGATGCGCAGCGCAACCTCTTCAGTCTCGAGATCGTGCAGTACGCGCGGGTGGATACGGTGCCCACCGCGGAGCTCGATACGATCATTCCCATGCGGATCGAGGTCACGGAGACGTACGAGTACCGCGTGCGCACCGGCGCGGGCTGGAGCACCGCCGATTGCCTGACCACCGAGGCGCGCTGGTCGGCACGCAACTTCGGTGGCGGCGCACGCCGCCTGGTGGTGCGCGGCCGGCTCGCCAACGTGCTCGCCGAGAACCTGCACGAGCCCTTCTGTCCGGACGCGGGGGTCGGCGTCTACGGACGGCTCAACTGGCTCGTCTCTGCCGACTTCACCCAGCCGTGGATCTTCTCGCCGAGGAACTCGCTCTCCTTCGCCCTCTAGGGCGAGCGCACCAGCCTGCCCGACGTGTTCGTGCGCAAGGCGGTCGGCCTGAGCGTGGTGCTGGTGCGGTCGCTCGGCCGTAGCACGCCGCTCTCGCTCTCGTACCGGCCGCAGCTCTCGCGACTGACTGCGGCCGAGGTGTTCTTCTGCACCAGCTTCCTGGCCTGCGCCCCGGAGGATATCGACGTGGTGCAGGGTGCCAACTGGCTCGCCCCCCTGGGCGTGAACCTGTCCAGCGATCGCACGGACAACCTGCTCAACCCGCGCTCCGGGTACCGGGGCGCGGTCGACCTGGAGCACGCAGCCCGGTGGACCGGCTCAAACTACGCCTACAACCGGATGCTCGGCGAGGTGAGCGTCTACCGGGGGGTGGGCGGGAGCAGCGTCGCGGCGGCCCGGCTACGGGCCGGCTGGGTCGGACCGGGCGAGTTCGAGCTGCTCCCGGCGGCCGGCGACGTGGTGCACCCGCTCAAGCGCTTCTTCGCCGGCGGCTCGAACAGCGCGCGCGGCTTCGCGCAGAACCGGCTCGGCCCCAAGGTGCTCGCTGTAGGGGTGCAGCGGCTGCTGCGCACGGACGCGGACACGATCCCACCGACCTGCACGGTCGCGGAGGTGATGGCGCTCACCTGCGACGCGAGCGTGCTGGACGAGGGTGTGTTCACCCCGCAGCCGACGGGCGGAACGCGCATGCTCGAGGGCAGCCTCGAGTACCGGTTCCCGATCACGCCGGCCTCGTTCGATGGGGTGGCGTTCGTGGACGTGGGGCAGGTCTGGGGGGAAGGTGAATCGCTGGATCTCTCCGAGCTCCATTGGACGCCCGGGTTGGGGGTGCGCTACTACAGCCCCATCGGCCCGCTCCGGCTCGACCTGGCGTACCGGGCGCACGATCCCGAGCAACTCCGCGTGGTCACCTCGCAGGTGCGCTCCTGCGAGATGACGGGCGTCCGCCCCGACCCGTGCACGTCGCTGGTGCGGGGTGCGACCGGCGGCCCGGGCTTCGTCCGGACCGAGCAGCTCGCGCTGTTCGGTCCGCGCGTGCCATTCGACACGGACCGCTCATTCCTACGGCGGGTGCAGCTGCACTTTTCAATCGGCCAGGCGTTCTGAGATGGACAAGCCCTGGCAGTCCGTCCCCCCACCCGAGCCCCCACCCGAGTCTTCGCCACGTGGGGGACCGCGCGCCGCTGCCGTCTGGGCGCTGCGCGCGGTCCTCGCCGCGGGGTTCCTGGTGGTGCTCGCGTTCTTCTTCCTGACCCGCACCGACCGAGGGGCGGTGTTGGTCGTCGAATGGCTGCTGGTGCGGCTGCCGATCAAGGGCGAGATCACCGCGCGCACCGCGCGCGCCGAGCGACTGCTCGAGGGGGTGCGGCTCTACGACCTCTCGATCCGGGGGGAGGACGGGGATCTCTTCCTGCTCGCCGACTCGGCCCGCCTCCGCTACCAGTGGCGGACACTCGTCTCAGGCGACGTGGTCTTCGACACGCTGGAGCTGTGGCGGCCGCGCGTCATGCTCACGCGTTATCCCGGCGAGCACGAGTTCAACGTGGAGCGGCTCTTCATCTCCGAGGAGGAGGCGCTCGACACCGCTCGCGCGCCGGTGCGCGACATCCTCTTCCGGGGAGTGGCGCTGCACGGAGGCGAGATCCGTGTGCTCTATCCCGCGGATTCTGCGGTCGGAGGACGCTGGAGCACGATTCCCGTGCCGGGCGGGGAGGGTCGGCTGATCCGGCACACCTTTGCGGGAGTGGAGGCGCGACTTCCCTCGGTCATGCTGCAGTCGCCGGACACGGTGGGACAGCGTGTGACGATCGATAGCCTCGCCTTCCTGGGCGAGATCCTCGAGGATCCGCTGCGCGTGCGGGATCTGCGGGGGCGCGTCCGCCACGTGGACGGGCGTGTGGACCTCGAGATGGACCGATTGGCGCTGGACGGCTCCGAGCTGGTAGGGAGCGTGTTCGTGGAGATCCCGCCCGGAGGCCGGCCGATCCATTTCGGGTTCGACGTGAGCGCCGAGAAGATCGACCTCGCTGATCTCCGGTGGGCCGATCCCCGCGTGCCCGAGGGCACCGCGGCGGGCGAGATCGCCATGGAGGGCCAGGGAGAGAAGCGGCGACTCAGCTTCGGAGGCTTCGAGGTGGCCTCGGGAGAGAGCCGCGTCGAGGTGGACGGAGCGCTCGCGATCACGGGCGAGCGCCTCGCGTTCGAGGGACTCGACGTGCGCGCGTCCCCGCTCGCGCTCGCGCGCGTGGAGCCCTGGCTGGAGCGGCCGCTCCCGGTGAGCGGCACGGTGCTGGGAACCGTCGCGCTGGACGGCGCTCCGGAGCAGCTCGATGTGCGCGGCCGGATCACGCTGCGCCACCCCGGCCCAGCGCAGGGGCCGGTGACCGCGGACTTCGACGGCGTGCTCCACCTGGACGAGCGTGGGGGCGGCTTCGGCTTCACCGATCTGGTCGCCACCCTCGACCCGTTCGACTTCGGGATCCTGGGCGAGCTCGACGAGGAGATCGAGATCGACGGGCCGGGTCGGGTGACGCTCCGGGCGACCGGACACAGCTCGGGCGCGATCCGCTTCACGGCCGATGTGCACCACCGTCCTGCCGACCTGCCCCCGTCCGACGTGATCGCGGAGGGGAGCGTGAGTCGCCGCAGCGGTGAATGGGTGCTGGACGTCGAGGCCGACGTCGCGCCCGTTTCGCTGACCGCGCTCAGCCGCTACTACCCGGGGCTGCCTCTCACGGGAGACGTCACCGGGGAGCTGCGCGCGCGCGGCCCGCTCAGCGACCTCACCCTCACCACGGACGTCGAGACCGACGCCGGACGGCTGGCGGTGATCGCGCGCTTCGACGCGACGGATCCGGGCGCCCATTATGCGATCGAAGGCGAGGTGGCTCGGTTCGCGCTCTCCGAGGTCGTCACCACCTTCCCGGATCCCACCGTAATCACCGGCTTCTTCGACCTGGAGGGACGCGGGACCGAGGGCGCCACCATGACGCTCGACCTACGCGCGCGGCTCAGGCCCTCGCGCGTGGGCGGGCTGTTCGTGGACACCGCAGCGCTCGCCGTGCGGGCGCGCGCGGGCGTGCTGTACGTGGACACCCTGGACGGACGGTTCGGGGGGATCGACGTGCAGGGGCAGGGCACGCTTGCGATGGACGCCGCACGCCCCTCGGGCACGGTGAACATCGCGTTCCAGAGCGATTCGCTCGGACGGCTCCGGCCGCTCGTGCTCGGGGACGTGGTGATCGCACGCGACACGCTCACCGCGCTCGACCGCGAGCTGCTGCTGGCGCAGGGCATCGATCCGGATACGCTTCCCACCGCGGCGGACGTGACCGTAGATGGATCCGTGCGCGGCCAGCTGACGCTGAGTGGATCCGTGCAGGACTTCGCGGCCGAAGGCCGGGCGACCTTCGGCCGGCTCCGCTTCGGGCCCCACGTCGCACGCGGAGCCACCGTGACCCTCACGGGTACGGCGCTCCCCTCGCTCGAGGGTCGCTTCGCCGCGCGCGTGCAGGCCGATTCGGTCACCTTGTACGGAAGGGAGTTCACCGGAGCGGAGCTGGACGTCGATTACGCACGGCCGCAGGGGAGGTTCGACGGCGTGCTCCGCCGCAGGGGCGGGGAAGACTACGCCGCGCGCGCGCGCTTCGAGACGCGTCCGGGCGGGGCGAGGCTCGAGCTCGAGGAGCTGGCGCTACGGTTCGACACGCTGCGCTGGAAGCTGCGGGGGCCCGCGCTCGTGGAGTGGGACGAGGCGAGTGTCCGGGTCCAGGATCTCGTGCTGGCGAGCGTGGACGACGCGGTGCACGTCGAGGTTTCGGGGGTGATCCCGCGGGAGGGAAGAGCGGACCTGAGCGTGCGCGTGGTGGATCTTCCGCTCGCCCGCCTGGCTGCGCTCGGTCAGCGCGAGGACCTAGAGATCGGGGGTCGGGCCGACTTCGAGACGCGCATCACCGGGACCCGCGCCTCTCCCACGATCTCCGGGTTCGTCGACGTGACCGACCTCAGGATCAGTACGTTCTCGCTCACCCGGCTCGCCGGCGAGATGGCGTACGCCGATCGCACCATGCAGCTCGTTCTGGGTGCCTGGCAGGGGGAGGAGCGCGTGCTCACGGCGAGCGGCCAGGTGCCGATCGACCTCTCCCTCCAGGACGCGGCGCGGCGTGTTCCCCCCGATCGGCAGATGAATCTGGCGGTGGTGGCCGACTCCCTGCCGGCCGGTCTGGTGCTCGCCTACCTGGACGTGTTCGAGGACGTGGTCGGCACGCTCTCGGGTGTGTTCCAGATCCGCGGGACCGTGAACGATCCCTCCACGGCGGGCACGCTCACGCTGAACGACGCCGGCTGGACCCTTCCGGCGATCGGCGTGCGTCACACCGACATCTCCGGAACGCTGTCCCTCCGTCCGGACGGGACGGTGGACGTGAACGCGAGCGGCCGCGCCGACGGGACGATCACAACCACGGGGCGCGTCCTGCTACAACCGCTGAACGATCCCACCTTCGACCTGGAGATCCTCGCGGCCGACTTCAAGGCCGTCGAGCGGCTCGACGTGGAGGGTACCGTGAGCGGCGCGGTCACCCTGACGGGGACGTACTCCCGCCCCGTCGTCCGCAGCCGCGCGGGCGCGCCGGTGCGGGTGGACGAGGGCGTCCTATACGTGGAGGAGTTCCAGCGCACCGCCGGCGTCGTCGACCTCGCCGATCCCGCGTTCTTCGCCGTGGTCGATACGTCGGTCGTGAACCTGCGCCCGCTGCTCGGGGCGACCGCCAATCCGTTCCTGCGCAACCTGCGAGTTGACGTCGACCTGATCGCCGAGCGCAACACCTGGCTCCGCAGCGAGGACAAGAACGTCGAGATGGGTGGGGAGCTCCAGGTGCTCTACGACCGGCAGAGCCGCGATCTGGTCATGCTGGGCGATCTCCAGGCCATCCGCGGGACGTACTTGGTGCTCGGCCGGAGCTTCCAGGTCGAGAGCGGCTCGGTCGAGTTCGTCGGCACTCCCGGCATCAATCCGATCCTGAACATCGTCGCGTCCACGGGCGTGCGGCCGACCCCGGGCGCGGGGGGCGATCCGATCACGATCCAGGCCGTGGTGAGCGGCACGCTCCAGAACCCGCGCGTGGATCTCGCCAGCACCGAGAGCGCCATCGCCCAATCCGACCTGGTCAGCTATCTGGTATTCGGGGTGCCGAGCTATCAGCTCGCGTCGGGCCAGGCGCAGCTCCTGCGGGGCGCGGCTGGCTCGATCCTCGGGACCACCTTCGGGGCGGGGCTCTCGATCCTCCAGGGCACGCTGGCGACCCGGCTCAGCTCGCTCGTGGCTCGCGAGTGGGGGCTCGACTACTTCGCGATCTCGCAGCCCGAGCAGCTCGGGCTCTCCCGGCTGGACCTGGGCGCGACGCTGGGCTCGACCACCTTCGAGGTGGGCTGGTACCTCGAGCAGGACGTCTTCCTCACCTTGCTGCTGCGGCCGCTCGGCCGCGTCGCGGGAGCCGGGATCGATCCGTTCGGCGGCGCTCGGCTGGACTGGGTGCTGACCGACGCCTGGACGCTCCAGGCGTTCTTCGAGGACCGCTGGCTCCGCCAGCCCACCCTCGGCTTCGACCAGCAGATCCTCAACCAGCGCAAGGTCTCGGGCGTGTTGCTTTTCCGCGACTGGGGCTACGGTGGGAGCGACCGCCCAGCGCCGCTGCAGTCGCCGGCCGCGACGCCCCTCGGGCTCCGCCCCAAACCTGCCAAGGGTGAGGACCGCGGCTGGGCCGGTGTGGTGCACTGAACCCGAAGGGCACCCGAATCCCCTCTCGCGGGTAGACTGTGCGACCCCATCTGGAGAGCTGTACATGCAGATGCTCAAGATCTTCGTGCTGATGGCCGGGCTGACCGCCCTCTTGGGAGGGCTCGGCTACTATTTCGGTGGACCCCAGATTGCGGTCGTGATGCTCGTCTTCGGCGCGCTCATGAACCTCGGGGCCTACTGGTTCAGCGACAGAATGGTGCTGCGTATGTACCGGGCGCAGATCGTCGACCGCGCCCGCGCCCCGGAGCTGTACGGGATGGTGGAGCGGCTGGCGCGGCGCGCGAACCTGCCGATGCCAGTGGTGGCGATCGCCGCCGCGGAGCAGCCCAACGCGTTCGCGACCGGCCGGAGCCCGGAGAAGGGCGTGGTGTGCTTCACCCAGGGGATCCTGCGGCTGATGCCGGTCGGTTCGGCCGAGTTGGAGGGGGTGACCGCCCACGAGCTCGCGCACATCAAGCACCGGCACATGCTGGTGGGCGCGGTCGCCGCGACCCTCGCGGGCGCGATCTCGAGCCTCTCGTATGTGGCGATCTTCTTTGGCGGGCGTAACCGCGACAGCAATCCGTTCGCGCTGATCCTCATGATGGTCCTGGGCCCGATCGCGGCGATGATCATCCAGATGGCGATCAGCCGGCAGAACGAGTTCCAGGCCGATCGCACGGGCGCCGAGATCGCCGGCCGTCCACACGGGCTGGCCAACGCGCTCCGGAGCATGGATGCATACGCGCGGCGGATCCCGATGGATGTGAATCCCGCGGCCGCGCAGCTCGCGATCGTGAATCCACTCGCCGGCCGGCGCGGGCTGGGGGTCGCGGGTCTGTTCACCACCCATCCTCCGACGGAGGAGCGGATTGCCCGGCTGGAGGCGCTCGCGCGCTGAGCCGCGCGGGCTAGGCAGGCCAGGAGGCGGATGGGGCGGGAGAAGCTGATCATCCGGGGGGCCCGGGAGCACAATCTCCGGAACGTGGATCTGGAGCTGCCCCGGGAGCGGCTCATCGTGATCACCGGGCTCTCCGGATCCGGCAAGTCCTCGCTCGCCTTCGACACCATCTACGCCGAGGGGCAGCGCCGCTACGTCGAGTCGCTCTCCGCTTACGCCCGGCAGTTCCTGGGGCTGATGGAGAAGCCCGACGTGGACGCGATCGAGGGGCTCTCGCCCGCGATCTCGATCGAGCAGAAGACCGTCTCGCGCAACCCCCGCTCCACCGTCGGCACGGTCACGGAGATCTACGACTACCTGCGTCTGCTCTGGGCGCGCGTCGGCATCCCGCACTGTCCCGAGTGTGGCCAGCCGATCCTCCGCCAATCTGCCATCCAGATCGTCGACCAGGTGCTCGGGCTGGGTGAGGGCACCCGCATCGAGGTCCTCGCCCCACTGGTGCGGGGGCGCAAGGGCGAGTTCCGGGACCTGTTCGAGCGCGCGCGCAAGGAGGGGTTCGTGCGGGCGCGCGTGGACGGCACCATCTACGATCTGAACGAAGTGCCCCGGCTCCGCCGGTACGAGAACCACGACATCGCGGTCGTGGTGGACCGCCTGATCGTCAAGGAGGTGGACCGCTCACGGTTGGCGGACTCCGTAGAGACCGCGCTGCGCACCGCGGGAGGCGTGGTTGAGGTGGTCGAGCACCGGGAAGGCGGGACGCGCAGCCATCTCTACAGCGAGCACTACGCATGCGCGACCTGCGGCACGAGCTTGCCCGAGCTCGAGCCCCGCCAGTTCTCCTACAACTCACCGTACGGTGCGTGTACGGAATGTGGCGGCCTCGGCACCCGCAAGGAGGTCAACCCCGAGCTGCTCGTCGCCGACGCGTCGATCTCGATCCTGGAGGGAGTGATCCTCCCGTGGGGCGAGCCGACCGGGCATCTGCGCCGCTCGGTGATTCCCGGGCTCGGCGAGGCCTACGAGTTCGATCCCGCGAAGCCCTGGGCCAAGCTCCCTGCCGAGGCCCGGCGTGCCGTGCTCCATGGCTCCGGGCGGATGAAGATTCGCTTCCCCTACAAGGCGGGCGGTTCCAAGGGGCACTATGAGGACCACTGGGAGGGGGTGGTCGCGAGCGTGGCCCGCCGGTATGCGGAGACCAGCTCGGAAACCGTGCGCGGGCAACTCGAGGACTGCATGTCGACGCTGCCGTGCGCGACGTGCGGCGGGAGCCGGCTCAGGCAGGAGTCCCTTTCGGTCACCGTCGGTGGGCGCTCGATCGGGGCGGTCGTGGAGCTGTCGATCGACGACGCCATCGCCTTCTTCCGCTCGCTCCCCGTGCAGGGCTGGCCGAGCGACGGGCTGCGATCTGCCGGACCGCCGCTCCCTGCCGAGATCGCAGGGCCGATCCTCAAGGAAGTGCTCGAGCGGCTCGAGTTCCTGCGCGACGTGGGGCTTTCGTACCTGTCGCTCGGACGCTCCGCGGGCAGCCTCTCGGGGGGCGAGGCACAGCGCATTCGGTTGGCCACCCAGATCGGCAGCCGACTGGTGGGAGTGCTCTACATCCTGGACGAGCCCTCGATCGGGCTGCACCAGCGCGACAACGACAAGCTGCTCGACACGCTGCGCCGGCTGCGGGACCTCGGCAACACGGTGATCGTGGTGGAGCACGATGAGGAAACGATCCGCGCCGCCGACTGGGTCGTAGACCTGGGTCCCGGGGCGGGGCGGGACGGCGGGGCTGTCGTGGTCACGGGCACGCTCGAGGACGTGCTGGCGGCGCCCGGCTCGCTCACGGGCGCGTACCTGCGGGGTGAGCGGCAGATCCCGATCCCCGCGGCCCGCCGAGCGGTCGACCCCGATCACGTGCTGCGCGTGCGCGGCGCGCGCGGACGGAACCTCAAGGACCTGGACGTGGCGATCCCGCTCGGCACGTTCACCTGCGTCACGGGCGTGAGCGGCTCCGGCAAATCCACGCTCGTCACCGAGACCATCTATCACTCGCTCGCGCGGCACTTCTACCGGAGCAACCTGCTCGCGGCGTCGCACGACGCGATCGATGGACTGGACCGGATTGACAAGGTCATCGAGGTGGACCAGTCACCGATCGGACGCACGCCGCGCTCGAACCCGGCCACCTATACGGGGCTCTTCACCCCGATCCGCGACCTGTTCGCGACCCTGCCCGAGGCGCAGATGCGCGGCTATCCGCCCGGGCGCTTCTCCTTCAACGTGAAGCGGGGCCGCTGCGAAGCCTGCGCGGGCGACGGGCTGGTGAAGATCGAGATGCACTTCCTGCCGGACGTCTACGTTTCCTGCGACGTGTGCAAGGGGAAGCGTTACAACCGTGAGACGCTGGACGTCTACTACAAGGGCAAGAACATCTCGGACGTGCTCGACCTCACAGTCGAGGAGGCGCTCGAGTTCTTCGATGCGGTTCCGCGCATCAAGGCCAAGCTGCAGACGCTGCACGACGTCGGGCTCGGCTACATCCATCTGGGTCAGTCCGCCACCACCCTCTCCGGAGGGGAGGCGCAGCGGGTGAAGCTCGCGGCCGAGCTGTCCAAGAAGGCGACCGGCAGCACGCTCTACATCCTCGACGAGCCCACCACCGGCCTCCACTTCGAGGACGTGCGCGTGCTGCTCGAGGTGCTCCACCGGCTGGTGGACCTGGGCAACACGGTGGTCGTAATCGAGCACAACATGCACGTGATCAAGACCGCGGACTGGATCGTGGACCTGGGCCCCGAGGGGGGCGCTGGGGGCGGGCGGATCATCGCGCAGGGCACCCCCGAGCGGGTAGCCGAGAATCCCGGCTCGCACACCGGCCGCTACCTGGCGGCGCTGCTGGAGCTGGCGCGGGTGGCGTAGGCGTCTCGGGGTAGCGCTCCGGGGTGCACGGTCGCGCCGTGCCGACCGGGTGGCCCACGGTTATGTTGCGACCTCGGAAGAAACCCGAACCGCGCAGGGGCCGTAGGACAATCCATACGACCTGGCCGCGGCCCTCCGCAGCGGCATCATACCACCGGGAGTATGGCATGCTGACCCGAGAGGACCTGGAGAGCGATCTCCTCCGGATGGAGGATCTCGAAGCCGAGGAGCTCGAGGAGGGGATGTATCTGGTCCGGGACCGGACGGGAGGTCCCCCGATCGTGATCAATCATTCTCCCCCGCTGCTCCTGCTCCGCATGAAGGTCATGGATCTCCCGGAGGCGAGCCCCGCCGACGCCGAGCTATTCCGCACCCTGCTCGAGCTCAACGCCGCCGACGTGGTGCACGGCGCCTATGGTCTCGAGGAGCGCGAGCTGATCCTCTCCGACACGCTGGAGCTCGAGACGCTCGACTTTCACGAGCTGCAGGCCTCCATCGAGAGCATCCAGCTCGCCGCGGCCGGACACATGGAGCGGATCCGCGCACTCGTGGGTGCGGGGGCGGGATCGGGAGGAGTGCGCTGACATGGGGATCTTCCAGAAGCTGTCGACGCTCATCCGGTCGAACATCAACGATCTCATCTCCCGGGCCGAAAACCCGGAGAAGATGCTCACGCAGATCATCCTCGACATGCGCGACCAACTCGCACGCGCGAAGCGCGAGGTGGCCGCCGCGATCGCCGACGAGCACAAGCTGAAGCAGCAGCTCGCCGACGAGATCAAGCAGGCGCGCGACTGGGAGCACCGGGCGATGCTGGCGGTGCGCGAGAACCGCGACGACCTCGCCAAGCAGGCGCTCATCCGGCAGCAGGAGCACGGGGAGCGCGCCGCCGCGCTCGATCAGACCTGGCAGTCACAAGCGGCGGAGATCGACAAGCTGAAGAGCTCGCTCCGCCAGCTGAACGCCAAGATCGACGAGGCGAGGCGCAAGCGGAACCTGCTGGTCGCGAAGCAGAAGCGCGCGCAGGCCCAGCGCCGCATCCACGAGACCATGTCCGGGCTCTCGGATACCTCGGCCTTCGAGGCCTTCAACCGTATGGCCGAGAAGATCGAGGACAGCGAGCGTCGGCTGCTCGCGCAGAGCGAGGTCGATCAGAGCCTCGCCGTGCCGAGCGTGGAATCCGAGTTCCTCAAGCTCGAGGTCGGGCACACGGACATGGCGGTCGAGGAGCGGCTGATGGCGCTCAAGCAGAACATGGGCATGCTTTCCGGTGGGACGGAGGAGCGCCCCCGCCAGCTCAACGCCGGCCGGGCCGACGAGGGGGAAGCCCGCGAGGAGGCCGAGAAGAGCAAGGAGCAGGGCTCCGGGTCGGAGGCGGCGCTGATCGAGGAGTTCGAGCGTCTGCAGGGAAGGACCTCCGACTAACGCGGCGGCCCAGGGCGCCCCGTCCTGTCCGACTCCCGACCGCTTGACCATCTTTGGGGGCGGGCCCGGACGGTTCTCGCCGGGGCATCCTTGTATCTGGCCTGCATCTGGCCTGCATCCGGAGCGGTTCGATGAGCACGGTCTACCTGAACGGCGAGCTGATCCCCAAGGAGCGCGCCCTGGTCCCGGTGGACGACCGGGGATTCCTGTTCGCCGACGGCATCTACGAGGTCACGCCGGCGTACCAGGGCGTCTTCTTCCGCCTCGAGCGGCACCTCGACCGCATACGGCGCGGGCTGGCGGCGCTGCGCATCGACTTCGATCCCGAGCCGTTGGCCGAGGTGCACCGCCAGCTGCTCGCCGCGAACGGCCTGGAGGACGAGCCGATCACGACGGTATACGTGCAGGTCACGCGCGGGGTGGCGCCGCGCGCCCACGCCTTCCCGACGTCGCCGGTGCGGCCCACCGTGTACGCATTCGCCATGGAGTTCAAGCGGGCGCCGCGCGAGGCATGGGAGAAGGGCTATCAAGCGACGATGGTCCCCGACCGTCGCTGGGCGCGCTGCGACATCAAGGCGATCGCCCTGCTGCCGAACTGCCTTGCGATGCAAGCCGCCGCCGAGGCTGGATCGACGGACGCGCTGTTCGTGAGGGACGGCGTCGCCATCGAGGGCGCTCACAACAACTTCTTCGCCGTCCTCGACGGAACGGTGGTCACCCATCCGGCGACCAACCACATCCTGCACGGCATCACGCGCGAATACATCCTCGAGCTCTGCCACGACCTGGGGCTGCCAGTCGAGCAGCGCTCCATCCAGCTCGAGGAGCTGTGGGAGGCCGACGAGGCGTTCTTCACGGGCACGACCACGGAGGTCAGGCCGACCGTTCGCATCGACGGGCGAATGATCGGCGACGGACGGCCCGGTCCGATCGCGACCCGCCTGATGGACGCCTTCGTGGCTGGGGTCGAGCGGGCCGCCACCGCCGCGACGCGCGCATAGGCGCGGCCGGCCCCCGGTCGAGGTGGGCCGCGCGACCCTCCTGATGCGCGCGCGGCGACTGGGCGCCGTTCGCGGTAGCGCCGGCCGCGTGCGCACCGCTCCCGGTCACCCGCGCCGCTCCCCGCGACCGGCCGATCGAGGTGGCGTGCTGCGGACTCCCCGGGCCGCCCGTCGAGTTCGTCTACCTGGGCGTGGGCGGGTGGCTGGTCCGCCGCGGCGGATCGGCTATCCTGTTCGCGCCGCTGTTCAGCAATCCTTCGCTCACGCGCGCTGGATTCTCCCGGATCGTGCCGGACACGGTGTGGATCGAGCGCGCTCTCGACTCGCTGGCGGTGGACCTGAGCGAGGTCTCGCTCATCCTTTCCGGGCACGGGCACTACGACCACCTGATGGACGTGCCGTATGTCATGACGCGGCATGCCCCGGGCTCCCCCAGGGACACCTCAGGGGTAGAGGAGGTTGGGTCGGCGCAGCGTCTCGAACGCCCTGGTCTCGGCGGTCCACCCTGCCGTGACCGCCTCCAGGCTCGCCCCCGCGTCCACGCGACCGTACTCCTCACGACCCGGCACCATGACCGCTCACGATCTAGCCAGGAACAAGGTCCGCGCACGGTCCGGCGCCCTGCTCGGGATCCTGTTTGCGACCGGCTGCGGGCTCCGCGGCTCCCTCGGCGAGGAGCCGACGGCGCCGCCCGAGCCGGTCGCCGAGGCGCCGGTCGAGCCGGAACCGCCCCGCATCGTCGACCTGCCCCCGATGGCCGGGACGGAGCGTCCACCGGCCGCGGCGGAGCCCCTGTCGCGTACCCCGGCGGGTCTTCCCACCGCGGTGAACTTCATCGAGCTGGATCCGGCCGCAGCCGGGATGGATCCCGAGGCGCTCGACCGGGTCGACTCGATCATCCTGGAGGCGCTTGCGGACTCGACCGCGCCGGGCGCCGCACTCGCGGTGGGGCGACGCGGGCGGATCGTGCGGCTGCGCGGATACGGGACGATCGACTGGGCGGAGGACCGGCCCGTCACCCCGGCCACCCTGTTCGATCTCGCCTCCCTCACCAAGGTGGTTGGCACCACGACCGCGGCGATGCTGCTCGAGGCGGAGGGGCGGCTCGACCTGGACGCGCCCGTGGCCCGCTATCTCCCCTGGTGGATGGGGGAGGATTCCCGCAAGCGCGCGGTCACCGTGCGCCAGCTCCTCGTCCACCGCTCCGGAATGCCTGCCTTCCGGCCCTGGTTCCGCGAGCTCCGGGGGCCGGCTGCCTACCGGGAGGCGCTCGCGCGCGAGCGGCTGGAGCACGATCCCGGCACGCGGACTCTCTATTCTGACCTGGGCTTCCTCGCCCTCGGCTTCGTGCTCGAGGCCACCGTGGGAGCGCCCCTCGACCGCCTGCTCGCCGAGCGCGTGTGGAGCCCACTCTACATGGAGGATACGTGGTTCAACCCAGATCCGGAGCTGCTTCCCCGCATCGCGCCGACCGAGCTGGACACGCTCTGGCGCCACCAGCACGTGCGCGGCCGCGTGCACGACGAGAACGCGGATGCGCTCGGAGGGGTGGCGGGGCACGCCGGGCTGTTCTCCACGGCGTGGGACCTCGCGATCTTCGCGGACATGATGCTGGCAGGCGGGGTGGCGCCGGCGTGCACGCCGGCGGTCCGCTCGGGGGTGGCCTGCACGCGGCCCCGGAGCGAGGCTCTCCGCCTGCTGTCCGAGGAGAGCGTCCTGCGCTGGACGGCCCGCGCTCAGCCGTCCGCCTCCTACGCGCTCGGGTGGGACACGCCCGAAGGTCCCAGCTCGTCGGCAGGCGACTTCTTCTCGCGCCGCGCCTTCGGCCACACGGGGTTCACCGGCACCTCGATCTGGATCGACCCGGAGCTGGACCTGTTCGTGGTGCTGCTCACCAACCGGATCAACCCGAGCCGCGCGAACGCCCGCCACGTCCCGCTGCGCCAGGCCGTGCACGACGCGGTCGCGCGCGCGATCCGCGACCGGCCGGTCGCGCCGCGGGAGCGCTGAGGGAGGAGGGCTCCCTCAAGTCTTACCCTCCTCCCGCTCCCGCCCGTAGCCGCGTCCAGATGCGATCGTAGGCGGCGCGCGCCCCGCCTTCCGACACGACCGATTCCAGGGAGGATGAGGCTGCATCTTGATTCTGGGGCGAACGGTCCTGCGACCGATGCGCACAGGAGCCGCGTATGAGGGGAGACGATAAACCCGATCAACTCACTCCAACACGCGGAGTGGCGGGGTATCGGAATGGCTGACGAAAATGGCTGACGAAATGGGCATCAGCCGGCGGCACGCGCTCCGGCTGGCGTTCGGGCAGGGAGGCGCGATCTCGCGTGAGCGGGACCGCATTGCGCTGGATCTCGATCAGGCGGCGGCGCTGGAGGGAGCGCAGAATCAGCTCCAGCGGAACGGCGGCACGGAAACACAGCCGGCTCTGATCAAGCCGGACACAGAGTAGAGGCGAGGGCGCGGTCGAAGATCGCGGACATCCTCGCCCGTGCGAGGTTGAGTGCCGAGTCGAGCGTTTCGATGCGCCACACGGGCAGGCGCTCCTTTTCCGCGGTGCCGAGAACGATGTGGATCCGTGCGGGCATCCTGGGTCCACGGGTCAATCTCGGGGGGTTGAGTCCCGGCGGGTCGAGCCACACTCCCTCAGCTGGGCTCCTCGATCGTGCTGTCTCGCACCGTTCCGTGCGCGACCCAGAGTGGGCGGACTGTTGCCCCCATGACGCGGTTGCGTCGCACCAGCAGCCGCTCCTGCTGAAGCATGCGCAGCCCGTACTGCATGCGGGCGGCGCCGGCGGTGCGGTGCTCCAGCACCTCGTTGTCCTCGACCAGGAGGTCGGAGCCGGGCGTGCGCGGCGATCCCGAAAGGACCAGTCCCGCGACCTCGGACGCGGCCGTGTCCGGCCCGGGCACGATCGAGCCCGTGTCGAGCACCCGGTTCCGGCGCATCCCGCCGCCCGCCACCCCGACCAGGCCGAGCCCGTGACACACGGAGGCGTGCACGCGATTGCCCTCTAACCGGATGTCGACTCCGGGACGGCGCGGCTGGTTGAACTCGGCCCAGGCTCCGCGCACGCAGCGCTCGAAGGTGCAGTCGATCACGCGCACCCGCCGCGCCGTGAGGGACGGCGACGCTCCCGAGATGGACACGGCCCTGGCCTTCGAGGCCCCCGAGCCCGTCGTCGATGTCGCTGAACCAGGCTCCCGCGACAAGCGCGTCGTCCGTGTCGCGCTCCGGCGCGTCCCCCCGGAAGCCGTCCTGCGCCGGAGCGTGGATCTGCACGCCGTTGTTGACCAGGTGCTCGAAGCGTCCCCACTCGACGCGCAGGCAGCGTGGCGTGTAGAGCTTGAGCCCTTCCTCGACCCCGTCGCGGACCGTCACGTCGACGAAGGCCGCGTCGTTGATGCGCACGAGGAAGAAGGCGGAGACGGTGTCGCCGCGCCGGAAGGACGCGGGGGACAGCTCGTAGGTACCGCCGATCACGGTGAGTCCGTGGGAGCGCCCGGCCTCGTCGCGGAAGAGGTGGCCGACCGTGCGCGGTGACTTGATCAGCCGGTCGCCGGTCGCCAGCAGGGTGACGCCCTGCCGCCCGACGCGGGCGAGATCGACAGAATCGAACAGCCACGGTCCGGCGGGCGGGATCACCAGCGTGCCGCCCTCACTGGGCATGTCGGCGAGCGCCTGGAGCAGTGGCTGATCGTTCAGCGTGGTGCCGTCGCCACGCCCCCCGTAGGCCGGATTGTCCAGCCGGGCGGACCATCGTCCGCGGCGGCGCAGCGCGGCGATTAATCCGTTCGGATCCGGTGCCCCGGGAGCCGCCGAGCGTGCAAGCCCGCCCGAGATCCAGCCCCCGAAGACGGCGTGCACGAACGCGCGCCGGTCGAGGTCGTGCCGGATCACGTCGGGTCGGATCACTACCGCAGCGCGTCCTCCAGCGCGGTCGCCGCGTCGGTCGACGAATCGCGGTATTTCACGATCACGGGTGCGTACAGCTGAAGCCCGTGCGCTTCGGCGAACCCGCCGCGGGCCAGCCGCGCCCCGGGGACGACCACGGCGCCTTCGGGGACGGTGAGCGGCCGTTCCGGGGTCGCGCGATAGACCTCCTCCCGCAGCAGGTCATAGACCGCGGTGGAGCGGGTGAGCTGCACGCCGGGCGCCAGCACACACCGTCGCTCCACCAGCGTCCCCTCGAAGATCCCGACGTTGCCGCCCACCATTACGTCGTCCTCGACGATCACGGGACGCGCGCCCACGGGCTCGAGCACGCCGCCGATCTGCGCGCCCGCGGACAGGTGGACCCGCTTTCCGATCTGTGCACACGAACCCACCAGGGCGTGCGAGTCCACCAGCGTCCCCTCGTCCACCCAGGCGCCCACGTTCACAAACGCGGGAGGCATCACGATCACGTTGGGCGCGAGATAGGCGCCCTCCCGCACGGAAGTGCCCCCGGGGACGATGCGGACGTTCTGCTCTTCGCCCCGCGTGACCCGCAGCGGGAGCGTGTCTCGGTCGAAGAACAGGAAGGTGGAGCCCCCGAAGTTGGGGTTGGTTGCGGTCGGGTGCGGCTGGAACTGGCGGGTCACGCCCACCTTGAAGGCGAGCAGGATCCCGCGCTTCACCCACTCGACCGCGCGCCAGCCGGTCTCGCTTCGCTCGGCCGCGCGCGCCTGCCCCGCGCTAAGCGCGCGCAGGAAACGGCTCACGACCTCACGCCCGCGGACGGGATCGGGCTGCGCGGGACCCGCCGTAAGCGCCTCGATCTCGGCCCGGAGGGCGGGCAGATCCTCCGGCGCGGGCACGCCCCACAGCTGGTCGGGGGTGAGCGCGGATTCGGGGGGGATGCTCACCGGAGGCAGCTCACCGCGCGGCCCTGAGCGGCGCCCCGCCCCGTGCACCCTCGGCAGTTTCGCTCACCACGATGCCTGCCTCCTCCAGTGCCTTCCGGAGCGTCTCCCGGTTCTCCACCGCCATCTCGCAGAGCGGCGCCCGGAAGTACGCGGGACCGCGCCCCATCATCTTGAGCGCCGTTTTCACCGGGATCGGGTTGGTCTCCACGAAGTTGGCGCGCATCAGCGGCAGCAGTCGGTAATGGATCGCGCGCGCGGCCCTCCAGTCGTCGGCGAGCGCGGCCTCGACCATCTCGCTCACCGATGCCGGTACCTGGTTGGCGATCACGCTCACCGCGCCGTCACCACCGAGCGCCATGAGGGGGAAGGCCAGGTGGTCCTCTCCCGAGAGCACGAGGAAGCCCTGCGGTCGCTCCTTCAGGATCGTCATGACCTGCTGCAGGTCTCCCGATGCCTCCTTGACGCCCGCGATCAGCTCGTGGTCGCGCGCCAGTCTGAGCAGGGTGGCGGCGGTGACGTTGCATCCGGTGCGTCCGGGCACATTGTAGACGAAGACGGGCACGCCGGCCGCGTCAGCCACCGCGGCGTAGTGGCGGTACAATCCTTCCTGGGTGGGCTTGTTGTAGTACGGCGTGACCGAGAGGATTGCGTCCGCCCCCGCGCGCACCGCTGCCCGTGCCCGCTCGCACGCCTCGTGCGTGCTGTTGGTGCCCGCCCCCGCCATCACCGGCACCTTGCCGTCGGCCGCCTCGACGCAGCGCTCGATCACGCGGAGCTGCTCGTCGGCGGAGAGGGTCGCGCTCTCGCCCGTGGTGCCGCACGGGATCAGGAAGTGCACCCCCCCGGCCATGCAGAAGCGCGCATGCTCGGCGACCGCGTCGAGGTCTACCGATCCGTCGCGCCGCATCGGCGTGACCAGCGCGGGTCCCACCCCCCGGAATCGGCTCGGCTCCATTACCATCGCTCTCTCCCACCGCCCTCGGGCGGTTCCCGTGCGCTGTCGCGGGGCGCCCGAAGCCGGCTTCAGACCGGGCCGAGCCGCTCCGCCAGCATCTCGTCCATGCCGAAGAACCCCGTGCGCCCGCGCACCCACTCCGCGCCCGCGACCGCGCCGCGCGCGAACCCCTCCCGGCCGTGCGCGGTATGGCGCAGCACGATCCCGTCCGCTGGCCCCTCTAGCCCGACCTCGTGGGTCCCCGGGATCTCCCCTGCGCGGGTCGAGCTCACCCACAATACGCTCGGATCCAGTGGCTCTGCTGCGCCCCCCTGGTCGGGCGGCCCTTCCCGCCACTCGCGCTTCCGTCCCAGACCGGCCACCAGCAGCTCGGCCAGCTTGACCGCCGTGCCGCTCGGGTGATCGAGCTTGTGCCGGTGGTGCGCCTCGTAAACGTACGCGTCGTACTCCTCGAGCGCGTCGGCCAGCCGCCCCGCCACGGCGGCGAGTCGGAAGAAGAGCTGCACCCCGAGGGAGAAGTTGGGCGACCAGAGGCAGCCGGTCCCGGCCGCGGTCACCGCGCCCCGCACGTCCTCGATGCGGTCGTGCCACCCGGTCGTTCCGATCACCAGGTCGAGCCCCGCCTGCGCTACCCGGCGCGCGTTCTCCACCACCGCGCCGGGGAAGGTGAAGTCAATCGCGACCTCCGCGCCTGCCAGGCTCGTCCGGTCGAGCTCGTCCCCCTGGTCCAGCCGGGCCACCACCTCGTGCCCGCGCGCCGCAGCCGCGGCCTCGACCGCGTGCCCCATCCGGCCGTAGCCGATCAGCGCGACCTTCATCGCGGAGCCTTCCCCGTGCGCGCGCCTGCCGGAGTTGTGGAAGGCGCGGAGCCCCACGGCGCGCGCGCTCCACTCTCCGCCTCCGCCGGCAGCTCGACCAGCGCGGTGTGCAGGCGGCGCACCAGATCCGCGGCGCTCTCCTCGCCCACCAAGAACGAGAGGCTCACGTCGGATGCCTGGCTGATTCCGCGAGCGGGCGGCTCCAGGCGGGGGATCCGGCCTGGATCGTCTCGGCGATCCCGACCAGCCGGTCTGTCGTCCCCGCCATGGCGGAAACGACGACGACCGGAGGGGCGGGAGCGCCCGCCACGATCCGCGCCATCTCGCGCAGGCACGCGGCGTCTGCCACCGAGGTCCCGCCGAACTTCCAGACCATCCGCCCTGGAACCGCCTCCCGCGCGCGGATCGGCTCGCGGATCGACTACAGAGTGCGTGCGGCCTCCGGGGCGGTCCGGGTGAGCGCTCACCGCGCGGCCGGCGCGTCCGCGAGCCGGTCGGTGAAGCCCCGCGCATGGCAGAGCTCGGCGTTGAGGAGCGCGGCACCCGCGGCCCCGCGCACCAGGTTGTGCGCCAGCACGAACATCTTGATATGGTGCACCTCGCATGCTCGGATCCGCCCCACCGTGACGGTCATCCCACCGCCGACATCGCGGTCCAGACGGGGCTGGGGCCGGTTGCTGCCGGGCAGCACCTGGATCGGACGGACGGGCGCCAAGGGCAGGCGGTCCTTTACCACGTTCCCGGTGAAGCCGTTCAGCAGCTCCGCCACCTCCTCGACACGGGGCTGCCTGCGGAAGCCGAGGGAGACGGATGCCAGGTGCCCGTGGGTCACCCCCACGCGCGTGCAGCTCGCGCTCACGCGCATCTCGGCCTCTTGAAAGCCGTCCCCGGTGGCCTTCCCGATAATCTTACGGATCTCCGCGCCGATCTTGTCCTCCTCGCCGGCGATGAAGGGGAGGACGTTGTCGAGTAAGTCCCCCGCCGAGGGGCCGGGCTTCCCCGCGCCGGAGATCGCCTGGAACGTGGTGACCACGGCGGTCTCGAGCTCGAACGCCTCGTGCAGGGGGTGCAGCGCCATCGCGACCCCCGCCACCACGCAGTTCGGGTTGGTCACGATCGCCCCGCCCCAGCGCTCGACCTGGCGGCGTGCGACCTCCAGGTGGTCGGGGTTGATCTCGGGGATGACGAGCGGGACGTCCGGGCCCATCCGGTGGCTGGAGGCGTTGCTCACCACCAGGTGGCCGGCATGCGCGAGCTTGGGCTCGAGCTCCTTCGCGACCGTGCTCGGAAGCGCGGACAGCAGGAGGGCCGAGCTGTACTCGTCGTCGACCGACTTGACCACCACCTCGGCGGCCTCGCTCCACAGCGGGCCCCCGTCGTCGTCGGCGACCAGGTGACCGAGCGGCTTGCCCCTGGACCGGTCCGAGGCCCCGACCTCGCGCAGGCGGAACCAGGGATGGTTTTCGAGCAGCCGCACCAGCCTCACCCCCACCATCCCGGTCGCACCCAGCACGCCGACGTCGATGCGCTCCATCCGACCTGCTCTCCTCTCGGTTTCGGGTCTCGAACCGCCCTCTACCCCCCGGCTCCGTGGGACGGTCCGGGACGCTGCCGGTCGACGTGCAAAACCGGTATCACACGGTGTCAGAGCGGCAGCTACTCATCCCCCAAGCGGTTGAGACGGTATAACTTGGCAGCCTGTGTAGGGCACGGGTCCTGCTCTCCGAGAAGATGGAACGACGCGGGTACGCGGGCGTGGCGGGAGCTGGTCCCCGGACATGGTTTCGACCCGCCTTCGAGTCCGAGTCAGGAGGGAGTCATGGCGATCGCGCGCTTCAACTACCGGAGCCTGTGGCAGGAGTTGGATCAGTTCACCGGCCGGTTCGGATACCGCAGCCCTTGGCAGGAGCTCGATCGGCTGACCAGCCGGCTCGGGCACCTGTTCGACGACGCGCCGTCGATCAGCGGAGGGAGCTGGGTCCCGGCCGTCAACATCGAGGAGAGCGGGGACGAGTTGGTCCTCACCGCAGAGATCCCCGGGATGACCCGGGACGACCTGGAGATCGAGGTGGAGAACAGCCACCTCACCATCTGCGGCGAGAAGTCCGTCGAGCGGAAGGAGGGTGAGGATAGCAAGAAGTACCACGTCTGGGAGCGGCGCTCCGGCAGCTTCGAGCGGAGCTTCACGCTCCCGCACACCGTGCGCGCCGAGGCGATCGCGGCCGACTACCGCGACGGCGTTCTGACGGTCCGGATGCCCAAGGCGCCCGAGGCGAAGAGCTGCAAGGTCCAGATCGGTGCGCCCGATGGTGCCGTGCATCTGGGTGCGACGACGACGTAGCATCGTCCGGCTGCCGGCGGGCCCGTGCGCGAAGCGCGGGGAGGGGGTGGGGGAGCTGGCTTCCCCCCGCCCCCGTTTCCGTTTTCAGCTTCGCTCCACGAGCTGCCGGAGCTGCTCGGCCAGGCCCGGGTTCGCGGCCGCCAGTACCGATCCCGTCTCCAGTCCGACCGGCGAGCCGTCCACGCGGCTCACTACCCCTCCCGCCTCGCGGATCAGCAGTACCCCGGCCATGTAGTCCCAGGGGGAAAGGTCCAGCTCCCAGAACGCATCCAGCTGGCCCGACGCCAGGTAGGCGAGATCGAGCGCCGCTGAGCCGGCCCGGCGGGCCCCCGCGCTCCCCTGGATCACGCGCCCGAGCTGGCCGAGGTAGTCTGGCAGCAGGTGGATCGCCTTGAAGGGGAAACCGGTTCCGATCAACGCCGTCCGGATACCGGTGGCGGCGGAGACGCGGACGCGCCGGCCGTTCTTGAAGGCGCCGCCGCCCTGGATCGCCCACCAGCGCTCGCCGGTCGCGGGGGCGATCACCACCGCGGCGGCGGGAGAGCCGTCCTCGAGCACGGCCACCGAGATGGCGTACATCGGGTGGCCGTGCAGGAAATTCGTGGTACCGTCGATGGGATCGATCACCCAGAGCGCACCGGCGGTGGGGCGCGTGCGCGCGGCCTCCCCCTCCTCAGCCAGCACCGCGTGGTCCGGGTGGTGCCGCCGGATCACCTCCAGCGCGGCTTGCTGGGCCTCGAGGTCCGCTCGGGAGACGAAGTCGCGCGCCCCCTTCTCGCTCACCTGCGCCGCGTCCACGCGGCCGATCCAGTGGCGCTGCATCTCGGCTGCGGCCTCGGCTGCGGCCAGGGCGGTTGTGAGAAGCGGCCGGCTCACGGCCGGCGCCTGCGCGACGGAGGAGGCTGAACGGCCCATGGACGGAGTGGGCCCGCGGGACAGGCGAAGCCTGGCGCGGGCCGCCGAAAGCGGCGGGTGCAGCCGCCGCAGGCGGGTGCGCAGCGGGCGGAGCTCACGCGGGTCTCGTTTCCGGGCGGCGGGCGACGGTGGGCTGTTGGTGGCGCAGCAAGCGCATTCATAAGTTACGCCGTGACAACGCTTCCCCGGGAAGGGGGGCCGTCCTCGAGCTTGATCCCATGAGCCAAGCGAACCCAGCGACGCACCGCCGCCTGTTCAGCGGCATGCAGCCGAGCGGTGAAGCGCACATCGGAAACTACCTGGGGGCGCTGCGTCGCTGGGTCGAGTTGCAGGAGCGGTACGACGGCATCTGGTGCATCGTCGACGACCATGCGATCACGGCGGGCGGCGACCCGAAGGAGCTCCCCGGGAACGTGGTCGACCTGGCAATCAGCTTCCTCGCCGTCGGGCTCGATCCGGAGCAGGGAATCATCTTTGTGCAGTCGGACGTGCCCGAGCATACCGAGCTCGCCTGGCTCTTCAACAGCATCACGCCGGTGGGCGAGCTGGAGCGCATGACGCAGTACAAGGACAAGGCGCAGCGCTTCGAGTCGGTGCCGGCCGGGATCCTGAACTATCCGGTGCTCCAGGCCGCCGACATCCTGCTCTACCGGGCGGATGCCGTGCCCGTGGGCGAGGACCAGCGCCAGCACCTCGAGCTCACGCGCGAGATCGCGCGCAAGTGGAACGCGGCGTACGGGCCGTTCTTCCCGGAGCCCGAGGCGCTGATCGGGGAGGAGGGACGCATCCTGGGGCTCGACGGCGAGGGCAAGATGAGCAAGTCGCTGGGGAATACGGTGCCGATCACCTCCTCTCCGGAGGAGGTGTGGGCGCGCGTGCGGACCGCCGTGACGGACCCGCAGCGCGTGCGCAGACAGGATCCCGGCCGCCCCCAGGTGTGCAACGTGTACACGCTGCACCGCTACTTCTCCGCCCCCGACGTGGCCGACGACGTCGCGCACAGCTGCCGCAACGCCTTGCGCGGGTGCGTGGAGTGCAAGCACATTCTGGCCGATTCGATCAGCGCGACCGTTGCCCCGATGCGCGAGCGGGCGGCCGAGTTCAAGGCCCAGCCGCACCGCGTCCGCGAGATCCTCGAGGACGGTGCCGCGCGCGCGCGCGCGATCGCGCGGGAGACCATGGCGGAGGTGCGGGAGCGGATGGGTCTCCATTGGCGCAGCGCCGCGCGTTAGCGCTCTGCGCCCGATCCGGGAGCGGAACGCGGATGCGATCGTGGCGGAGGTCCTCCGGGTGGATCTGCTGGGCAAGCTTGCGCTCGCCACGTTCCTGGGCGGCGCGACAGCCGGCGCCGGCGCGCCCCAACAGGGGTATACCGACGAGATGTCGAGGCTCTTCGGGTCGAGCTGAGTTGGGGCGCTCGAGCCTGGTAACCGTGACCCTTGCTTCTTCAGCGACGTGCTAGATCTCTCCGGGGTCCACGTCCCGCTCGTCACCCCCTTCGACGCAACCACCGGCGAGCTCGATCCGGTCGCGCTGCGCGCCAACATCCGCTCGCTCCTCGAGCACGGCGTGCGCGGTGTCCTGGTGGCCGGCTCGACCGGCGAGGCGGTCTACCTGGACGAGAGGGAGCGCCGCCTGCTGATCGAGGGCGCCCGCTCGGTCGTGACGGGAGACCGGCTGCTCCTCGCCGGAGTAGGCGCCGAGTCCACCCGTGCCACGCTGCGCCTGGCGCGCGCCGCGGCCGCTGCCGGCGCCGACGCCGTGCTGGTGATGCCGCCCGCATTCTACCGCGCGGCGATGACGCCCGAGGCGCTGCGCCTGCACTACACGGCGGTGGCGGACGCCACCCCGGTGCCGGTCGTGATCTACCAGGTACCGTCACAGCTCGCGACGATCGAGCTCCAGGCTGGTCTGATTGCGGAGCTCGCGCGGCACGGGAACGTCATCGGCATCAAGGACTCGCGTGGCTCGCTTGCGCTGCTGGGCGAGCTGCTGGGCGCGTGCCCGGCGCACTTCCAGCTCCTGGTCGGGAGCGGGGCACTCCTCTACGGCGCGCTGGAGATGGGCGCACGCGGCGGAATCATGGCCAGCGCGCATCTGGCTCCGGGCGCGAGCGTCGTGCTCGAACGGGCCTTCCGCGCCGGGCGCGTGGCAGAGGCCGGGCGCATGCAGGAGCGCGTGGGACCCCTCCATACCGAGATCGTGGCGCGGCTGGGTGTCCCCGGGATCAAGCTTGCCCTTGATCTGCTCGGACTCCGCGGCGGGCCTCCCCGCCCACCGATGCGGCCCCTCGCCGCTAAACACCGTGAGCCGGTACGGGCCACTCTGGTGCGGGCCGGTCTGCTCGCGCCGGAGGGTGAGGAGCGCGCGGCGGCGCGCGGTCCGGGCGGCAGGCCGGGCTCCGATTGACCGTCCCGAGCGCCCCGGGTAGCTTTTCCTAAAGGATTCATCGGCCAGCGGCCCATCCCCGTCGCGGGGTGGGCCATTTGTCGTGAGCATGAGAGGTGGCGTGATCGTGAGGTCGGCGTGACGTCGCGGAACGGGCGGTGCACGGTCGTCGTCGGCTGCCAGTGGGGCGACGAGGGCAAGGGCAAGATCGTCGACGTGCTGGCCGAGGACGTCGACGTGGTGGCGCGCTACCAGGGCGGCGCGAACGCCGGCCACACCGTGCAGGTGGGGGAGAACACGTTCATCCTCCACCAGATCCCGTCTGGGATCCTGCACCCCGGCAAGCGCTGCCTGCTGGGAAACGGGGTCGTGCTTGACGTGCTCCAGTTCTTCCAGGAGCACGACGCCCTGGTCGAACGCGGCATCGACGTGCACGGGCGCGTGGGCGTGAGCGAGCGCGCCCATCTGCTCCTCCCCTACCACACGGCGCTCGACCGCGCCTCCGAGGATCGCGCCGCGCAGAAGATCGGGACCACCGGCCGCGGGATCGGGCCGGCGTACGAAGAGAAGGCGGGGCGGCGCGGGGTGCGGGTGGCCGACCTGCGCGGGGGTGTGCGGGTCGAGCAGCGCGTGCGCGAGGGTCTCGAGCGCGCGCTCCAGCGGCTGGGCGGGAGCGGCGACCACCTCGAGGAGGAGGTGCGGACGAGCCTGGAGATGGGGGGGCGGCTCCGTGCGATGGCGACCGACACCGGCCGGGAGATCACGGAGGCGCTCGCGGGCGGCAGGCGCGTCCTGCTGGAGGGGGCGCAGGGCACGGCGCTCGACCTCGATCACGGAACGTACCCCTTCGTGACCTCGTCCAACACCACGGCGGGCGGTGCGGCGACCGGGGTGGGGATCGGTCCGACCGCGATCGACACGGTCGTCGGGGTGGTGAAGGCGTATACCACCCGGGTGGGCTACGGCCCACTCCCGACCGGCTTCGACCCGGAGATGGACCAGCGCGTGCGAGAGCTCGGGGGCGAGTATGGCGCGACCACCGGTCGGCCGCGTCGCTGCGGGTGGTTCGACGCGGTGCTCGCGCGCTACTCCGCCCGCGTGAACGGGCTCACCGGTCTCGCGGTGACCAAGCTGGACGTGCTCGATACGCTCCCCGAGCTGACGATCGCGACCGAGTACGCGACCGAGAGCGGCGGAAGCACGCGCGACTTTCCGGCCGACACCTGGTCGCTGGAGTCGGTCGTCCCCCGCTATGAGACGCTCCCCGGCTGGGAGACCGACACGAGCACGGCGACGCGTTTGTCGGACCTGCCGAAGAACGCGCGCGCGTACCTCGACCGGATCGAGGAGCTCACGGGGGCGCCGATCGCAATGGTTTCGGTGGGGACACGCCGGAGTCAGATCATCCGACTGTAGTTACCGCAGCGCGGCACCCGTGCGCGAGCCCAAGGCTGCGCCGAGATGTAGCAGGCGGATCGCGCGCTCCGGACGGGGGCGGTCCGGCCGTCCCATCCACCCCGGGCGGGCGGTGCTCCAGTGCTGCCGACGCTTGGACTTCATGACCTCGCGATCTCCATTCGGACGGACCCGGCCTGTCAAGGGACGGGAGCCGTGCCGGCTTGAGGATACGCAAGCGCCGGTCTATCTTACCAAGCTCCGTCGGCTCCGGGGTGCGCTCCGGTAGCGAGTCAGGACCTGCTGAAGCCGGGCGCCCCATGTTCGAGGAGTTGAGCGAGAAGCTGGACAGCGTCCTGGGGGCGCTCCGCCAGCGCGGCGTCCTGACGGATCCCATGATTCGCGAAGGGCTCCGCGAGGTCCGCCGGGTCCTGCTCGAGGCGGACGTCCACTACAAGGTCGCAAAGGACTTCCTCGAGCGGGTGCAGGCGCGTGCGCTCGGCGACGAGGTGATCAAGTCGATCACCCCGGGCCAGCAGGTCGTCAAGATCGTATACGACGAGCTCGCGGCGCTACTCGGATCGGAGCCTTCGGGGCTCTTCTGGAGCGCGAGCCCGCCGAGCGTGATCATGATGGTTGGGCTCCAGGGGTCGGGGAAGACGACCACTGCGGCCAAGATTGCCAAGCGGCTGGAGCGCGAAGGTCGCCAGGTGATGCTCGCCGCGTGCGACCTGCAGCGTCCCGCGGCCATCGAGCAGCTGGACACGCTGGGCAAGCGCATCGGCGTGCCGGTGCACGCCGGGCAGTTCGGGGGCGATCCGGTCGCGACCGCGCGCGCCGCCGTCGAGGAGGCGCGCCGGAGGCGGCGGGCGGTGCTGGTGGTGGATACGGCGGGACGGCTCCAGATCGACGAGCCGCTGATGGGTGAGCTCGGCCGCCTCAAGCGCGAGCTCGCGCCGCAGGAGATCCTGTTCGTCGCCGATGCCATGACTGGGCAGGAGGCGGTGCGGATCGCCGAGGGTTTCGACCGGGCGCTCGACGTCACCGGCGTGGTCCTGACCAAGATGGACGGCGACGCGCGCGGCGGAGCGGCGCTCTCGATTCGCGGGGTGACGGGCAAACCGATCAAGTTCGTCGGGGTCGGCGAGGGGCTGGACGATCTGGACGCGGCGGACCCGCAGAGGCTCGCGGGACGCATCCTCCAGATGGGGGACATGGTCGGGCTGGTGGAGCGGGCCGAGCGGGTGATGGACACGGAGCAGTCGGCCAAGCTCCAGGAGAAGGTCCTCGGCAAGGGGCGCTTCACGCTCGCGGACTTCCTGAGCGCGATGCGGCAGGTGCAGAAGATGGGTCCGCTCGAGCAGCTCCTGAAGCTGATTCCGGGCGTCTCGCGAATGCCGCTGCCGGCCGGACAGATGGACCCGAAGCGGATGAAGCACATCGAGGCGATCATCCTGTCGATGACGCCCGCCGAGCGGCACGATCCGAAGATCATCAACGGCTCGCGCTGCGTGCGGATCGCGAAGGGAAGCGGTCGGCCGGTGGCCGAGGTGAACCGGCTCCTCAAGCAGTTCAAGGAGATGCAGAAGCTCATGAAGCAGATGAAAGGCATGACGGCCGGGCGGATGCCCGGGCTGCCCTTCTGACCACCTACAGCGCAGAGAGAAGACGATGTCCGTTCGGATCCGACTCCGGCGTATGGGCCGGAAGAAGCAGCCCCACTACCGGGTCGTGGTGGCCGATGGCCGGGCGCCCCGCGACGGGCGGATCGTGGAGAACCTGGGCTACTACCGTCCCAAGTCGACGCCGGCGCGCCTCGTGCTCGACCTGGCGCGCGTCGATTACTGGATCCAGCGGGGGGCCGAGCCGAGCGATACCGTCCAGTCGCTGGTGCGGCAGGCGCGGCAGGGCGGCGGTTCCTCGCTCGCGCTCGGCGAGCCCGATCTCGAGGCCCAGCGTAAGCGGGAGAGCGATGCGCTCGCCGCGCGCCGAGGCACCGAGCGCAAGGCGCGGGAGGTCGAGACGCAGGTCGAGCCGCGGGACACCGGTCACGGTGAGCCCGCTGCATCCTCGACGAGCGACGCATCGGCAGGCGAGGTGATCGCCGAGGGCGAGGCACGGGCGTTCGAGGAGGCGGAAGCCGACGCGCCCGAGGCGAACGCGGAGCGCTCCGTGGTCCGGCAGGCGGCGGCCAAGTCGCAACGCGGCGGCAAGACCAAGCCGTCAGGGGCCGAGGGCGCCGGGGACGGGGAGTGACGGCGCGCACGCGCCGGTGACCCGCGCGCGGCACCGGGGCGCATGCCGGATCACCTGCCAGACCACCTGCGAGACCACCTGGTGGTCGGGCACGTCACCAAGCCGCACGGGATCACGGGCGAGCTGCGGGTGCAGCCGCTCACCGACCACCCCGGGGACGTCTTCGCCCCCGGGGTGGTTCTGCGAGCGGGGGACGCGGCCGGGGTCGCCCCCGATCCGGATCTGCCGCCGCTGCGGGTCGCCGGCGTGCGTCCCTTCCAACGCGCGGTGCTGGTTACCTTCGGCGGCGTCGAGGACCGGAGCGCGGCCGAGCTGCTGCGGGGTCGGGACCTCCTGATCGAGCGCGATCGGCTCCCCCCGCTGGCCGAGGGAGAGGTGTTCCTCCACCAGCTCCCGGGGCTGGAGGTGCACACCACGGCCGGTGCGCGGGTCGGCGAGGTGATCGAGGTCTACGAGGTGGGCCCCACGGATCTGCTGGAGGTTCGGACCGCCGGCGGGACCGTACTCGTGCCCTTCATCGGGGCCATCGTGCGCGAGGTGGACGTGGCAGGCCGACGCATCGTGATCGACCCGCCCGATGGGCTGCTCGAGTAGGAGGGGCCAAGTGCTGCGCATCAACATCGTCACGATCTTCCCGAGCTTCTTCGATGGACCGCTCGCTCTCTCCATCCCGAAGCGGGCGCGCGAAGCCGGGGTGGTCGAGTACCGCGTGGTGGATCTGCGGGACCACACGCACGACAAGCACCGGACCGTCGATGACGTGCCATACGGGGGAGGATCCGGCATGGTGCTCAAGCCCGAGCCGTTCTTCGAGGCGGTCGACGCGCTCGCTCCCAAGGGCCCGGTCGTGCTGTTGTCGCCGCGCGGACGGGTGTTCCGCCACCAGGATGCGGTGCGCTACAGCATGGCCAAGGATCTCACGCTGCTCTGCGGACATTACAAGGACGTGGACCAGCGGGTGGCCGACTTCCTGGCCACCGAGGAGATCTCGCTGGGGGACTTCGTGCTCTCCGGTGGCGAGATCGCCGCGCTCTCCATCCTGGATGCGGTCGTGCGTTTGCTTCCCGGCGCGCTCGGGGATCACGATTCGGCGGCGTCCGACTCCTTCTACGAGGAGGAGCTCCTCTCGTCTCCCTCGTACACGCGGCCGCCCGAGTACCGTGGGCACGGGATCCCCGACGTGCTCAAGTCCGGCGACCACGCCCGGATCGCCGCATGGCGGCGGGCCGAGGCCGAGCGGATCAGCCGCGAGCGGCGACCCGAGCTGTGGCGTGGGGATTAATCACTTCTCCTGAACGCGTCGCCCCCTTAACTTTGCGGACTGGATCGGTCTTCTGTGGCCGGTCGATATCGAGGAGGCCACCATGGCAGACGTGCTTCAGCAGGTCGAGACGGAGCAGCTCCGGGACGACCTTCCCGACTTCGCCCCCGGCGACACCGTGCGGGTCCTCTACCGGGTCCGTGAGGGCGACAAGGAGCGGATCCAGATCTTCGAGGGCGTGTGCATCGCGCGCAAGGGGAGCGGCAACGGCGCCACCTTCACCGTGCGCAAGGTCTCGAGCGGGATCGGCGTGGAGCGGATCTTCCCCGTGGAGGCTCCGACCGTTAAGGGCGTGGAGGTGGTGCGGCGCGGACGCGTGCGCCGCGCGAAGCTGTACTATCTCCGGAACCTGAAGGGCAAGGCGGCTCGCATCTCGGAGAAGCGCACGAGCTGACCGGCGCTGCCGCGAGCCATTCGCGTGTCCGGCGCCCGCCAGGATTCGCAGCCGGATTCATCGGTGGATCTCCGGCTCCAGGATGTCCTCGCCTACGAGCGGGGGTTCTGGAGCCGCGGCGTTTTCGGCGTGGCGGGGGTGGACGAGGCGGGGCGGGGACCGCTCGCCGGTCCGGTGGTCGCCGCCGCCGTGATTCTCAGGCCGGGCGTCGCGGTCTCCGGCGCGACCGATTCGAAGCGGCTCGGTCCCGCCGCGCGCGTGCGCATCTACGCGGACGTGCTCGCGCGGGCGGACGCGGTGGCAGTCGGAGCCGCGTCAGTGCGCGAGATTGACCGGCTCAACGTGCTCGAGGCGACCGCGCTCGCCATGCGCCGCGCGCTCGCGCGCCTGCCACGTGCTCCCGAACACGTCGTGGTCGACGGACTCCCCGTGCGCACCCTCGGATGTACCCACGACGCCATCGTGGACGGCGACCGGCGCATCCACTCGATCGCGTGCGCCTCGGTGGTTGCGAAGGTCGTCCGTGACCGGCTCATGTTGCGGCTCGCGCTTCGCCATCCCGGGTACGGTTGGGAGCACAACGTCGGATACGGCACGCTCGATCACATGGACGCGCTGCGCGTGCTCGGTCCGACGGCCCACCATCGGCGGCTGATGGCGACGCACCAGATCGATTTGAATCTCGACTGACGATGCACTCCGAGCACATCTCCAATCTGCACCCGGGATGGGTGGCGGTCGGCTGGCTGGTGGCGGTCGCGGTCTCGGCCGTCGTCTTCCTCGCGCTGGTCGGGACCGGTCTCCTCCCCGCCGTCGGGGCTGGAGAGACCATCGGATCGGTTGTCGCGCTCCTGCTCGGCTTCTTCGCCGGTGGCTTCTTCGTCGGCCTGCGCTGGTCCGATGCACCCGTGCTGCACGGGGTCGCGATCACCGTCCTCTCGGTTCTGGTCTGGTTACTGGGACTGCTCCTCGTCCCGGGCCCCCTATCCGTCGGCATGCCCGTCGGCGAGGCGGTGGTCGTGCTCGGAGCCATCCTGGTTCAGCTGGTCGCGTCCGTCGCCGGTGGCCTGACCGGCCGCCTCTTGGTGCTGCGCGGGCGCACTCCCGATCCCGCCGCGCTCCCTTCGGAGGCGTGACCATCCGAGAGCTGGTCCAGCCGCTGCCGTAGGCATGTCCCTTGCTCGGGTGCTCACCAGGATGGTGAGCATTAGGATGGCCAAGGTCCCGAGCAGCAGCGTCTTGTGGCCGAGTCGGTGCACCCACCGCGAGTAGATCACCATGATGGCGGAGACCACGATTGCGGTGAGGATGTAGACGTAGGGCAGGTTGTCGGCGCCCACCCGGTCGACGAAGACGGCGTTCCGGACCGGCTTGACCACGTAGTACGAGGTCATCGCCAGGAAGCCGTAGAGCATCATCAGCACGAGCGCGCGCACTTCGTGCCGACGCACGTCGGTCAGCGTCTCGAACCAGCTCCGTATCAGTCGTGGCGCATGCCGTCCCAGGGGGATCCCGGTACGACCCGGCGTCAGACGGCGTCCGGGGAGAATCTCGTTTTTCGCGGAGGCGCGGACATGTCGCTCCGTTCCCGCTATGCAGGGTCCGTACCAGCCTGACAGCCCCGGCCTAATGGCCTGCCCGGCAACGAGTTGAGGCATGGAAGGCGGCGCTGGGCAGGCACCCAGCCCGGTCGCTTCGTGACGGAGGGATCGGTCCGGCTTCGCCGCTGGGGCGCTCGTCCCTATCTTCCCACGATCATGACCCCACGCCCGCGCCGCCTCCGCCTCAAGGATCCGCTACGCTACGAGCGCGACTTCTGGGAGCAGGGGATCGAGTGGGTGGCCGGGGTGGACGAGGTGGGGCGCGGCCCGCTGGCCGGGCCCGTGTTGGCGGCCGCGGTCGTGCTTCCAGCGGGGGTGCGCGTGAAGTGCGTGAGCGACTCGAAGATGCTCACGGCCGAGACCAGGCTCAAGGCGGAGACGGCGATCCGCGCCGCCGCCGTGGCGGTCGGCGTGGGGGCCGCCTCGGCCACGACGATCGACCGGCTGGGTCTCGTCGGAGCGACGCGGGTCGCGCTCCGGCGAGCTCTCGACGCGCTACCGGTCCGGCCGGGGCACGTGGTGATCGACGGGCGCCCGGTGCCCGGCCTCGGCTGGGATCACCGAGCGGTGGTGAAGGCCGACTACCGCATCCACTGCGTGGCATGCGCGAGCGTGGTGGCGAAGGTCTGCCGGGACCGGCTGATGGACCGGCTGCACCCCCGGTACCCGGGGTACGGCTGGGATCACAACCGCGGATACGCGACCGAGGATCACCGCGAGGCAATGCGACGGCTGGGTCCCAGCCCGCACCATCGCAGAAGCTTCGCCCCCGTAGCTCAACTGGTAGAGCAAGTCACTTTTAATGACGAGGTCCCAGGTTCGAGTCCTGGCGGGGGCATGACGATGTGAGGTAACACGCGGGATGTGGACTTAAGGGCCCCTTCGGTGGACTGCCGAGGGGGCCTTTCTTCATGCTTACCTGCGGCGAAGGGGAAACACCTTCGGAAACTCTTGTTCCCCCACACGTCCGCACACTGCCGCGCTTCAGTTGAACGAGATGTGAAGTTGACCCGGTTTCGTAGACACATCCAAACTGCGGGAACGGAGGTGTCCACGCATGTCAAAGAGGAAGGGTCGTATACGGTACGCGCCGGAGTTCCGACGGCAGATGGTCGAGCTGGTCCGGTCGTGGCGCACGCCGGAAGAGCTGGCGCGCGAGTTCGAGCCCACAGCGAACACGATCCGGAAAT
>Ga0310123_10000279_pt1 | contig 45784 bp, 44 predicted proteins | sample CB6_AW_1057_MG_FD_203505 | JGI IMG/M metagenome (GOLD analysis project Ga0310123, IMG submission 203505) | Marine microbial communities from Western Arctic Ocean, Canada - CB6_AW_1057 | ecosystem: Environmental > Aquatic > Marine > Oceanic | place: Canada: Western Arctic Ocean | collected... | reverse complement strand
ATCTTCCTCGGGATCGCGCAAATTGACCGTCGCAGCAATCCCGTCAAGTGCTTCGCGTAGCCTCATCGGCCTGCTGCTTGGCCTTCTCCTGGTCTCGATGTCCAAGGCTCATTTCGGGCAGGGACCGAACCCGCGAGAGTTCAGCCGACCTCATTCACCCCCCGGCATCGAGGAACTCGATCGCTAGTCGGTCCGGTCCCTCGAACATGAAGGCCCGGCCTTCATCGATATCGTGGACGTGCTCCAGCATGGTCACACCCTTCGCGACGAGCCAAGCGTGCCAAGCATCTAGGTCGCGCACCACGAATCCGACGTGATCCAGCACCTGGCCCCGCGACGGGACGAGGGGCTGTGCGCTTCCGCATCGGTCGAGCACGCACTGCCTCGGATAGAAGGACATGCTCCCGTTTCCATACACGACCGTGCCCCTCGGTTGACGAATCGTCCCCACGCGCTCCAGAGACGGCCACCCCGGCTGGCCCAGCTCCGCCTGACACGGCTCGTCGCCGAGGCGCGCGGACGTCGTGCCGTCTTCATTGCGGACGGGGGGCCTCGTCATGCCGAGGTTGCTTACGTACCAATTCACGGCACAGCGCGGCTCTTCGTGGAAAAAATGGATATGGGAGAGGGACGAGGTCGTGTTCGGCCCACCGGTCAGTTCGAATAGTGCTCCGTCCGGACCCACTACGTAGCTGAAGCCGCCAGGACGTTGCGCTGCGGGTTCCGCGGTCGCGATCTGGTTCCGGGTCACGATCCCGGAGTATGGTGTGAGCCCACTTCGCCAGACGCCCTCCTCGTCGCTGGGTCCCACGAAGAGCGGCAAGTGCGGCACGTCGATCGCTGCCAGGTCGACGTCCATGCTCGTCGTGTTCGCGAAGGCGCCGATGTGCCAGAAGGCGCTTTGCTCGGAAGGCCGTCCGAGCGCCTCGTCAAAGGCTCCAGCCGGAGAGTCCCTCACCTCGTTGAAGACGAGATACATTTCGGCTTGAACCGCGGGCCTTCCGGCGAACGAAGCCCGGGTCGCGGAAGGCCAGAGCCGGAGGTACCAGCTGATCGCCGCGGCGGGATCCGTGGAATTGAGGCCGGTATGGTGCAGCGCCGGCGTATCCGCCGGCATCGTGGCGGTGCTTCTGTCGGACCGATCGCGGCTCGAGCATGCAGAAAGAAGAAAAGTTGCTACGGCGGTGAGCCCGCACACCCTCCGCCGAGATCGGGCCACTCGCGCCGAATGCCTGCGTGTCGGCATGTCACGCACTCGAGTCAAGCTCGCGCTCGCCCCCACTGCCGAGCACGTCTCTCGCTGCCGTGACGAGCTTCCCGAAGTCGGTGGATTTCTCCAGGAAGCGCTGAGCCCCAAGCGGGTACGCCCGGTTCACGCGTTCGGCGTTCGAGGATGACGTGAACATGATCACAGGGACATCGGCGAGTCGATCGTCCTCCTTCAGCCACTCGAGCAGCTCGAGGCCCGTCGTATCCGGCAACGAGAAATCGAGCGTGATAAGGGCAGGACAATCTCATTGGAGAAGATACAATCGTGCTTCCTCGCCAGTAGACGCCACATCAACCTGAGCGTAGGCGAGTCCCGGTCGCAAAAACAGCTCGGATCAATTGCGCGTGGCTTGGGTCGTCCTCGACGACCAGGATGGTAATCTGCTCCATGGGCAAAGGTCTCCGTCCTGCTGTCATAAATGCCCAAAGTGGGCGGGACACCTGGGTTCCTAAGGGGGGCAGCTACTCTAGGTGGCAATCAGGCGAGCCGCAAGTTGACGGGTTTGGGCCTGCCCCTCACGTTATCCTGACCCGTCAAAGGGACCCCATTTGCTCATCCCTCTCCGGAGAGGACCGATGATCTGGAACGCGACTGTGAAGTACACGCTGGTCGGTGCGGCGCTGGCGGCGCTGTCTGTACCTGACGCTGCTGGAGCTCAAAGCCCGGATCGACTCGACGAATGGAAGGCCCAGCTCGTCGACGAAATCGAGAGTCGAGCAAGATTCACAGCCGACATCGTCGACCAGATCTTCAGCTACGGGGAGCTGGGCTTTCAGGAGTTCGAGACGTCCCGTTATCTGGTTGCGCTCCTGAGAGGGAACGGCTTCACCGTCGAGGAAGGTGTGGCCGGTATCCCGACCGCCTGGGTGGCGACCTGGGGATCGGGGGAGCCGACAATCTCGCTCGGAACGGACATCGACAACATCCCGAAGGCTTCTCAGACTCCGGGAGTCGCCTGCCGTCTACCCCTCGTGGACGGAGCGCCGGGGCACGGGGAAGGACACAACTCGGGCATGGCGGTGCAGGTCACCGCCGCACTGGCCGTGAAGGCCATCATGGAGCGAGAGGGGCTCCCCGGCACGATTCAGATCTGGCCAGGTGTGGCCGAGGAGCTCGTCGGGACCAAGGCGTACTACGTGCTGGCCGGCATGTTCGAAGGCGTCGATGCAGTTCTCTATGCACACGTCGGGAACAACCTGTCGACCGGTTGGGGCATGACGCCGGGTACCGGACTGGTCTCGGCGATGTTCACCTTCGAGGGCTTCGCGGCCCACGCGGGGGGCGCGCCGTGGCGGGGGCGCAGCGCCGCCGACGCCGCCAACCTCATGGAGGTGGGCTGGAACTTCCGCCGAGAGCACCTACGCACCCAACATCGGTCGCACTCCGTCATCTACGACGGTGGCGATCAGCCGAACGTCGTGCCGTCGAAGGCCTCCGTGTGGTTCTATTTCCGCGAGAAGAACTATCCCCAGATCCGTGACCTCTTCGCGATCGGGGATTCGGTCGCGCAGGGCGCCGCGATGATGACCGGGACGAAGCTCGACGAAGTGCGCATCATTGGGTCCGCCTGGCCGGGCCACTTCAACCGAGTGATCGCCGAGACGATGTACGGCAACATTCAGCGAGTCGGCCTGCCCGAGTGGACCGAAGACGACCAACGCTTTGCCCGCGCCACGCAGCGTGAGGTGAACGGGCCAGAAACGGGCCTCGCCACCGAGCTCGGAGTCCTGCGGCCAGCCCTGACCGAGGCACAGAGAACCGCTGGCTACGCCGACGACATCGGTGACGTCTCATGGAACGTTCCGACAGCCACGCTCTCGTTTCCCTCCAATATCCCGGGACTGCCCGGTCACAACTGGGCGAACGCCATCGCGATGGCCACACCCATCGCCCACAAGGGTGCGACCCAGGGCGCCATGGTGCAGGCGATGACCCTGTTGGACTTCATGGTACGACCCGATCTCGTCCAAGAAGCCTGGCAGTACTTCAACGAAGAGCAGAACCAAGACCTGCGCTATACGCCCTTCATCAGCCCGAGTGACCAGCCGGCCATCGAGATGAACGAGAAAATCATGGACGAGTTCCGTGATGACATGCGGCCGTACTACTACGACGCCGATCGCTACGACTCGTATCTGGATCAACTGGGGATCTTGTATCCCACGTTTCGTCAGCCGGACGGGCGCTGCACCGCCGGCTCGATCAGTGAGCAGGGGCAGGGCGGACGCTGAGGATCGCCAGCATACTCTTTCTGGGATCATCTTCCGGGATCTTCGTCGGCAGCGTAAGCTGTGGAGCTACCGACGACGCTGCCCAGGAGGACCAATGCTTCTCGATCGATTCTCGACGATCCGGTGCACGGCCGCCGCCGTACTACTGCTGATCGTATCGTTTGCCGCATGTGCGGGGGAACCCGATGTCGGAAGATCGGAGGCCGGCGAGCCGTTCGACATTCTTATCCTCAACGCGCGCATCGTCGACGGTGGGGGTAACCCCTGGTTCCGGGGTGACGTAGGCGTTCGGGGTGACAGGGTCGCGGAAGTCGGGCACCTGGATGGACGGCAGGCCCATCGCACGATTGACGCTCGGGACCGGGTGGTGAGCCCGGGCTTCATCGACATGATGGGCCAGTCCAGCCGGGTGCTGGTCACGGATCCCCCGAGCGCGGAGAGCAAGCTACGCCAAGGGATCACGACCTACTTGTCCGGTGAAGGTGGCTCGCCCGCCCCCCAGAGCGAGACGACCCTCTCCAACCCACCCGTTGTGAATGGCGACACACTCCGCTGGCGAACATACGCGGACTACTTCGCGATCCTCGAGGACATCGGCATCCCCATCAACGTGGTCCACGACGTGGGCCTGACGCAGGTGAGACGGGTTGTACTGGGGGATCGGGATGTGCGGCCGAGCCCTGCCGAGATCGAAGAGATGAAGGCCCTCGTGCGGCAAGCCATGGAAGACGGCGCCGTGGGGGTCTCGACGTCACTGATTTATCCCCCAGCGATATACGCGGGCACAGACGAGCTCATCGAGCTGGCCCGCGTGGCAGGCGAGTACGGCGGCGTCTACTTCACGCACATGCGGAACGAGAGCTACGCGGTTCTCGAGGCAATCCGCGAAGCCCTGGAAATCGGTGAGGCCGCCGGGGTCCCGGTCCATATTTATCATCTGAAAGCGGCCGGTCAGGAGAATTGGCCGCTCATGGCGGAAGCCATCTCGCTGGTCGATTCGGCGCGAAGCGCAGGGATGGACGTCACCGCCGACATCTACCCGTATATAAGGAACGGAATCGGCCTCAGCTCGTTCTTGCACCCCAGGCATTACGCCGAGGGGACTAGGGCCTTCCTGGCTACGTTGGACGATCCGGAGCTGCGGCGGGCCCTTCGCGACGAGGTGGAGTCCACGGCCGACTGGGAGAACTGGTACCGGCACGTGGGGATGGAGTGGGACAACGTCCTGATCGTGTCCGCCCCCGCCTCGATCAATTCACGGGTGATCGGTGGGTCTGTGGCCGATGCGGCCGAAGTCTTGGGTACCGATGAGTGGAGCGCCTTCTTCGACCTGGTGAAGGCCGGGGGGGTGAGCGTGAATCCCAAGAGCATGAACGAGGACCAGAAGTGGCAAGCGCTCCGGGCCGAGTGGGTGATGATCGACACGGACGCATCGCCGGTGAACCCGGCCACCAGCGCAAGCTCCCATCCACGGGCCTTCGGTACATTCCCGCGCGTGATCGCCAAGTACGTGCGCGAGGATGGTGTGATCACGCTGGAGGATGCGGTGCGGCGCATGACGTCGCTGGCCGCACACCGCCTCGGGCTTCATGACCGGGGCCTCGTCGTGCCCGGCATGGCCGCCGACTTGGTAATCTTCGACCCGGAGAGAGTGAGGGACAGGGCCGACTTTAGTGATCCCCTGCAGTATTCCGAAGGGATGGACTATGTGCTGGTGAACGGAATCCCGGTGATCGACGACGGGACGCTGGTTGACGCACGTCCCGGAAGGCTCCTGCGACGCGCCGGATCTTGATTGTTCGAGAATGGCTGGACCGCTTTTTCGCCTCCTACTACGTGCGCCGCCTTCAGCGGGAGATCATGGCCGACGTGGCGCCCCTCGTCGGCATGGGTATGATTGTAGGTCTCCTCTTCGGGGCGGCGGCGGCGCGCGCATTCCGGTCCCTCCTCCATGAGGTCTCTCTTGTGGACCCTGGATCGCTTCTGGTAGCCGCCGTCGTTTTAGCGGGTGCCGCGTGTTTGGCCACCTATCTTCCCGCGAGAGAGGTGGCGAAGATCGATCCGGCCCGCACTCTGCACCGAGGGACCTGACCGGCTGGGGCCGGTGACGTATCTTCCTGCTCGGCAATGACCACACAGCGGAGATAGACCATGCCATCCCTTCCGGACAATTGGCTCGGGCTGATCGGCGGCATCGCGATCCTGATCGTGGTGGCGTGGATCGCCGACTGGTTGACGATCCGGGTCCTGCGGGGGACCATCCGGCGGGTAGCCGCTCGCACAAAGTCCACGTGGGACGACCGAGTCATCGAGCGAAATATCTTCGCTCGCCTCGCCCATGCGGTGCCGGCCGTGATCATCTACTACGGGATTGCGCCTGCGCTCCGGGTGAGCCCCACCGAGGTCGCAGCCGCAGGGGACATGGTCGCCCTCGCGGCCGGAGTCCTGCAACGGGTCGCCCTGGCCTACATCGTGCTGACGGCTGCTTTGGCGGCGAGCTCGTTCCTGGACGCCATCAACGACATCTACAACGAGTCCTACTCCCAGGCGAGGAGTCGGCCGATCAAGGGGTACCTCCAGGTCGTGGGCTTGGTGCTCTACATCGCAGCTGGCGTCATCATCGTTTCGGTCCTGGCAGGTCGTTCTCCGGTGGTCTTTCTCTCGGGACTGGGTGCACTCACCGCGGTCCTCATGCTGGTGTTCAAGGACACGATCCTGTCACTCGTGGCGAGCCTGCAGATCATGTCCAACGACATGATCCGGATCGGCGACTGGGTGGAGATGCCGCAAGCGAACGCGGACGGCGACGTGATCGATATCGCGCTGCACATCGTCAAGATCCAGAACTGGGACAAGACGATCTCGACTATCCCCACCAGCAAGTTCATCAGCGAATCGTTCAAGAACTGGCGGGGAATGAGCGATTCGGGGGGTCGCCAGATCAAGCGCTCGCTGCACCTCGACATGTCTTCGATCCGATTCCTGACGGACGAAGAGGTGGAGCGACATTCCCGCCGCGAGGTACTCCGGGATTACATGCGGGGTAAGCGCGATGAGCTCGCCGAGTACACGACCGAAAAGGCAGATATGGACCCCGGTGTGATTCCCGACGTGAGGAGGCTCACCAACGCCGGGACCTTCCGCGCCTATGTTTTCCACTACCTGAAGGCGCACCCCATGATCCACGACGATATGACACTGATCGTCAGGCAGCTCGCGCCGGGTCCCAAGGGCCTTCCGATCCAGATCTATTGCTTCTCGAACGACACCGTGTGGGCCACCTACGAGACGCTGCAGGCGGACATCTTCGACCATCTGATCGCGATCCTTCCGGAGTTCGGGATCCGCGCCTTTCAGGAGCCGTCAGGGGCCGATCTCGATCGGTTGGCTGGGGCTAAAGGGGAAGGGGACCGGCGAAGCTGACCTCGTTCGGGCTGACGCTGCATGTCACCCCCTCCAGAGCCAGCGTGTTAGCGCGGGAGTGCCACGTCCCCGGCTGAGGGCTCTAACCTCACCACGTCCGCGAGCGGTGAGCCTCCCCGATCGGCTTCCAACGCCAGATAGATCAGACCGTCCGGACCCTGCCGCACGTCCCTTACGCGCCCCAGCACACCACCCAACAGTGTCTCCTCGGTCACCGCACTCCCGCTGGAGAGTGACACGCGAGCAACCTGCTCTCCTACCAGACCACCGACGAACGCGCTGCCCTTCCACCATGGGAAGCGATCGCCCGCATAGAACATGAGGCCCGACGTACCGATGGAGGGAAGCCAGACGAATCGAGGCGACTCCATCCCCGACCTCTCTGTCTCCGGCGTAATGATGCGCCCGTCGTAGTTGATCCCGAACGACACGACCGGCCAACCGTAGTTGCGCCCGCTCACGATCAGGTTCAGCTCGTCGCCTCCGCGGGGACCGTGCTCGTTCGACCAGACCTCACCCGTCTGGGGGTGTATGGTGAGCCCCTGCAGGTTGCGGTGTCCGTAACTCCAGATCTCGGGAAGGGCGTCGTCACGACCGACGAAAGGATTGTCCACTGGGACGCTTCCGTCGTCGTGCAAACGCACGATCGTCCCCATGTGGTTCGTGAGGTCCTGCGCGGGATGGTCGGCCAAGAGGTCGGGGTCGAGCATGCGATCGCCCACCGTAAGGAACAGGTAACCGTCGTGGTCGAACGCCATTCGGCCGGAGAAGTGGTTGTTGTTGTCCCCCCAAGCGTCCGACTCGAAGACTTCCTCCACGTCGACGACACGATCACCCTCGAGCCGTCCCCGTACGACGGTAGTCGTGCCCATGGAAGCGTCTCCGTTGGGCTTCCCGTAACTCAGGTACAACAGCCGGTTCGTAGCGAAGTCCCGATGCGGCACCACGTCCATGAACCCGCCCTGACCCTCCTCACGATAGACGGCGGGCCAGCCGGTGATCGGGCTAGGGTCGAGCACGCCGTCCCGGAGGATCCTCAGGCGCCCGGACCGCTCGACGACGAGCATGTCGCCGTTGGGTAGCCAAGCCATCGACCAGGGGTATTCCAGATCCTCGGCCACGGTCACCACACGGAAATTGTGGCGAGCGGTCTCCTGTACTTCGACCCCGCTGGCCCGGTCTGGTCGGGCCGCGGACGTCTGTCCGACAGCGGATGTGGCGGGGACAAGGAGACCGATGATCGAGACCGTGAAGACGTGCCCGATCTGAACAGCGCTCCGGATACTCCGCATCTGAACAGGGTGGCAAATGCCCTTAGACAGGCTCTCGCAGCGGCTGATGCGGGAAAATCGCATGATCCCTTCCTGGACGGAGTCTCGAATTCGGACGCGCCCAAGGTATCGATCTGAAGGGCGGAACGATATCGCGCCCCTCCCGTGGACTACTCCGCCTTCAACACCTTGACGGGGTCCACCCTCGTCGCACGCAGTGCCGGGACGGCGCTCGCGAGCGCCGCTGCCGCCGCGAGTATCAATGCGACCGATGTGTAGGTGATCGGGTCGAAAGCGGTGACGCCGAAGAGCAGGCTCTCCATCAGGCTCATCAGCCCGAACGCTCCCAGGGCCCCCACAACCAGTCCAACGGCGACCAGTGACAGACTTCGGCCCTCGGCCCGAAGATCGCGTTTAGCGACAACGGACCCGCCGACAACACCCCGAACCGGAAGAGCAACGGGACCTTGATGTACGTCAGGTCGAAGAGCGTCGGTACTCCGCCGATGGTGCGCTCGAGTCCCTTCTCCGAAAAGTTCGCGCCGATGCTGAAGCTAAAATCTCCGGCGACTGGAAAGACGAGGCTCATTCCGACGTTCATCCCGACCTCTCGAGTGGTGTTCACCACGGCGCCAACGCCGATGGGAGACCGGTTCATCCCGGTTCTCAGCTCTAGGATCGGAAGAAGCGCGCCACTTGAGGAGTAGCGGCTGATTTGGCCACTCAATGGCACGACCGTGAGGGCGAGTGCCAGAGCGACGGCATATAACCTTCGTGACATCATCTGTCTCCTGCATAATGAGTTGGAGCTTTCCATCTCAAGCCCTATCTCAACGGTATTTATGCCGAAGATTTGCCGCAACGATCATGTTTTGGGGTGGAAATGTAGCGCTCGACATTTGAGCAAGGGTTGGCTTATTAGCTCACCTCTATGGGCGTTCCTCCGACGTGCGACCCGTGATCGTTGATTTTTCCCCACGATCCTGCCTAGCTTAGAAAACGAATGTTTCCCCAGGAGACCAGGGCGGGGAATCATGCGCCGATTCGACACCAATCGCACGGGTCCTCCGTGTCAGCCAATGAGGTGGTAAATGCGCGCCCAACTGCCGATCAAGCTCCGGAGAGGCAGCCTCTTTCTTTGTCTCGCATGCCTCTCGGCGTGTGATCTGCCCACAGAATCTCCGATTTTCGAGACTCGTTGGACTTTTCCCATCGAGGGGACGGGGACCACAATAGCGGTCGCGGAACTTCTTCCTTCCTCCGTCACGATCTCGGGCGGGGAATTCCAGGTGGCTGTCGATCCGTTCTCCTTCGTCGAGACCCTGGGTGGCCTTTGCTCCATCTGCGCGGAGGTCAATGGGCTCACGGTGCCCAAGCCGCAGTTCCAGTTTGCTTTCAGCGATGTCACGTCTCTGCCGGCGGACGTGGAGTCCGTCAACCTGTCGACGGGGTCGCTCACCGTTCGCGTCACGAACAATCTCGGGTTCGATCCGATTCGACCGGGCGTCGGTGTCACCGGAACGCTGACGATCACCGTATATGACGCGACGATCGGAGGGCGACAGCTCGACCAGGTCATACTGGACGGTACCGTCGACGCGCTGCCAAACGGAACCGCCGTGGACGTGCCGGTCAGTCTGGCTGCGGGGGTCGTGAGTTCCACGATCGTCGCTGTCGTGGCTGTGGATTCTCCGTTAGGAGACCCCGTCCTGGTCGACACTGGCGCGCAGTTGAACATTGGCGTGACCTTCGGGGTGATAGCGGCGACATCCGCCACGATCGACGCGTCGGGTCAAGTGATTGCCATCGATCAGGTCGCCATGGACGTGGAGAAGATCGACAGCGATATCGTCGAAAACATCGTGAGCGGAGCCGTGGTCCTGGACATCACGAATCCGTTCGGCGTCGCCCTGAACGTCACAATCGACATCGGGGGCCCGACGATACAAACGATCAGCAAGGCCGTGAGTATTACGAGTGACGCGACCTCGCAAGCGAGGTTGGAGTACACCTCGCTTGAATTGCAGACCTTCCTGGGACAGATGGGCGTCACCATCGGAGGGTCGGGAACGGTGGACGCCGGCGCGGGCTCGGCCGTAGTCACCCCCCTTCAAGTCGCGGTGATCGACACGAGCGTGGACGCTGTTGTGGAGATCGGACGATGAAGACGGAGAGGAGTATGCCAGAGAGTAAGGAAACTCGGACGATCCATTCAGGGCTCCTGTTGTCGCTTGCATTGATTGCCCTGCTGGCAGGGAGCGCAAGCGCCCAGCTTCCCTCGGCGAGCCCTGCGGTTTTGGGCACGGGCAACAACTATACCGCCCTCGCAAGGGGCTTTACGGCCATCGGCCTGAATCCGGCAGGCTTGGGTATGCCGGACAATCCCGGATTCTCATTGGCGCTGGTGCCGGTTCAGGTCCGCCTGGGAGTCGCTCCGCTCACTTTGACGGACATCTTGGACGTAGAAGGTGAGGTTGTTTCGGTGGCGACCAAGACCGACTGGCTCAATCGGATCACGGAAGCGGGGGGCCTGAGTACACGTGCTGGCTTCGACGCCACGGCGCTGGCGCTTACCGCTGGCCGGGTCGGATTCCAGATCTCGACCGTGGGACAGGCAAACGCCAATTTGAGCCCCGATGCGCTCGAGCTCGTCCTCTTCGGGAACGCAGGCCTAAACGGTACCCCTCGGGATCTCACTCTGGACGGAACAAGAGTCGACGGTTGGGCGGCAACGACGGCGGCGCTCTCCTTCGGGACGCCGGTCGGGAGCGTTATAGGTCAGAACTTCGCCGTTGGAATGACGGTGAAATACACGGTGGGCCACGTAATGGCGCTTGCGCGGGATTCGGGAAGCATCATCCGGAGCAGTCCAGTCGAGCTCGACGTGAGGTTTCCGTCCATCGGCTCGGGAGACGACCTGGAGGCGGATAACGGAACCGGCCTCGGTTTGGATGTGGGCGGTGCCTGGGAGAACGACAAATGGGCGTTCGGCGTCGCGATCCAAAACGTCTTCAACACGTTCGAGTGGGATCTGGACGGCTTCGTCTACCGGTCAGGGGAGGTGATGGTCAACGATACCCTGACCGCGTCGGACGACTTCGACCTCAAACAACCGATCACGAATGCTCCGACTGCCCTCACAGAGGAGGCGTTGGGCCAGAGCTTCAAGCCCGTGTTCGCGGTGGGAGCTGCGTACCGAGCCACCGGCAAGCTCACGCTCATGGCCGACGCTCGACAAGATACGGGAGACGCTCTCGTCACCGTTGAAAAGTCACACTTGGGCGTGGGCTTGGAGTTCCGCCCCCTAGGGATGTTGCCCCTCCGGGGTGGTATCTCCCGGGTGTCGGGTGGAGGGACGCAGTTCTCCGCGGGCCTGGGGCTAATCTTGGGTCCGTTGAACTTGTCGGCCGGCATCCTTACCGAGGCTGGCTCTAAGGGCGAATATGCTGTGGGGACCTTTGCCCTGTCCTTCGGTCATCATTGATCCTTCTCCCGTCGATGTAGCCATCATCGGTGGGGGCCCGGCGGGAGCGGCGGCGGCCTGCTTGCTCACTAGGTGGGGGCACTCGGTCTCGGTACTCACGAGACCCGGTGCCTCCTCTTCTGCTTTAGGGGAGTCCCTTCCACCGAGCACCCGGAAACTCCTCGAACGTATCGGTTTCCTGTCGGCCGTTGACGAGGCCGGGTTTGTTCGTAGCCGGGGTCATACCGTGTGGTGGGGGGAATCTCAGGAACGTGTCGAAGAGTTCTCCTCGGACAACACCGGTTATCAGGTGTTTCGGCGCGATTTGGATCGCGTCCTCCTCGACGCGGCGATCGCGGAAGGGGCACGAGTGCAGGAAGGCGCTGTCGTGAAGCACGTGGAGCTCGGCCAGAACGCGCATCATGTCGCCTTTGTGAAGGATGATTCACCCCTCGACCTAAGGGCTCGGTGGGTCTTGGATTGCTCCGGGCGCTCGGGCGTGGTAGCGCGACGCGAATACCGCTGCCGGGAAGAAGGACGCAACACGGTCGCTCTCGTGGGCCTCTGGCGGCGTTCCGCGGGATGGAACGTCCCAGACCCAACGCATACGCTGGTAGAGAGCTTTACGGACGGGTGGGCTTGGTCGGTCCCCGTGGACGACGAGCAGAGGTATTTCACGGTGATGATCGATCCCCGAGTCACGGACATGGAGCGCGGGAAGGATCTCGCGTCTACCTACCGGTCGGAGATGAGGAAGGCGAAGCGCCTCGACGCACTCGTGGCTGGCGAGAGAATGGAGAGTGCTCCCTGGGCCTGCAGTGCGTCCATGTATTCGGCGAGCCGCTATAGCGACGAGCGCCTTCTTCTCGTGGGGGACGCCGCTTCCTTCCTGGACCCCATCTCTTCGTTCGGAGTGAAGAAGGCCCTTGCGTCCGGTTGGCGGGCGGCCGTCGTCGTGCACACGTGCCTGAATAATCCGGACATGGAGACCGCCTCTCTCGACCTTCACGAAACGCGGGAGCGACAGATCTACGCCAGTTATCTCAACAAGTCGGCCGAAGTCTTCGGTATGGCCGGTGCCGTCCATCGGCATCCATTTTGGACGGCTCGCTCGGCCACCGAGGGGGACCACGACGAGGTGGACGAGGATGGTCAGCTAGACATCGCGGTTCTGCGGACAGACCCGGGCGTGCTCTCGGCGTTCGATTGGCTTCGCCGGAGTCCGTCCATCGCGCTGGGTTCCGGTCCCGGAGTCACCGTCGTCGAACGCCCAACGATCGTGGGTCACGACGTACGGCTCGAGGAGCGCGTCGCGACACCCGAAATGCCTTCCGGGATACGCTACCTTCGGGACGTGGATGTGAAGCACCTGCTCGACCTGTCGCCCGAGAGCGCCCAGGTGCCCGACCTGTTCGAGGCGTACTGCCGATCCACGACTCCCGTGATCTTGCCCAACTTCCTGGGGGCACTCTCGGTGATGCTGGCCAAAGGGATCCTCGTGGACCGGGAGGCCGGCGGCCCGGCGTTCGGTTGAGCATTGGCGCGACCGGCCGTTCCAGATTATCGTTACCGCCGTCTTTAAAGGCATTCTCCCATCCATGAGACGGACGCCAGCGGACAGGGTCGGGTATGACGAGATTTTCAGGCGCATTCATTCCGTGCATGACCGGGCTGATCACCGTGGCCGGACTGTTCGCCGTCCCAGCCCCGGGCTCGGGTCAACGTAGCGTTGACGAGGATTCCGTTGGGATCCCTATAGAGAATGACCTGGTCGTCAGTAGTTGCGTCTCGTGCCATGCGAGGGACGAGGCAGGTCGCATGACCCGTCTCTCATACGTCCGCAAGACGCCCGAGGGATGGCAGACGTCGATCCGGAGGATGGTTTCCTTAAACGGCGTCGATATCGACCCGGCGTCGGCTCGGCAGATCGTCCGTTACCTCGCGGACAATCACGGAATCGCTCCCGAAGAGCTGCGTCCTGGCCTGTTTGAGGTAGAGCGCCGCATGCTCGACTACGATTACGAGGCCGACGACGACACGGAAACGACCTGCATCCAGTGTCATTCCATGGGTCGAGTGATCACGCAGCGGCGGACCGGCGAGGAGTGGGGTCTGCTCCTCGCGATGCACAGAGGCTACTACCCTTACGTCGATTTCCAGGCGTTTCGGTACAGTGGCCCGGCACCGGGCAGTCCCGACGCCCCGGAGGATATGCGGCATCCCATGGACAAAGCCATCGAGCATCTTTCGGAGGCTTTTCCGCTCCAGACGGCCGAATGGACCGAATGGGCGGCATCGATGCGGCCAGCCCGCCTCACCGGGACATGGGCCGTCTCGGCTACTCAACTCGGTTATGGGCGCCTGTTCGGCGAAGTCGTGATTGAGCCGGCGGGCGCAACTGGTGGTGAATTCTCGACGAGGGCCACCCTGACCTATGCGCGTTCGGGGGAGGGGGTCACCCGCCAGGGTACGTCGGTCGTGTACACAGGCTACCAGTGGCGAGGTCGCTCCGCGCTTGGCGGAGGAGATGATCCATTGCGTGAAGTAATGCTGGTAGAGCGTGACTGGCAAATGATTTCCGGACGGTGGTTTGCCGGCGACTACGACGAGTTCGGGCTCGACGTTCAGCTCCAACGTATGGGGAGCGATCCCATCGTCCTTGGGATGGAGCCTCGCGCTCTGCGAAGGGGACCCGGTGAGCAACATGTCGAGGTCTTCGGCTCAAACCTTCCTGAGTTTCTGGCTACGCAGGATGTGGATCTCGGTCCCGGCGTCACGGTGCACCGCGTGCTGGAGTCCGATAGGAATTCGGCCACGATACAGATTCGAGTGGACGCCGATGCAGTGGTCGGTCCTCGGGATATTTTCGTGGCGGGCGCAAGCCGCTCGGAGGGCGGCTTCGTCTACGATGAGGCCACATCGATACGGTTGAACCCCGAGTGGGGGATGGCGCGAGTGGGTGGAGCCCGCATGCCCAAGGGGTATGTTCAGTTCGAGGCGAGGGCGTTCCATGAGGGGCCGGACGGGCGAGTCGGCACGGATGATGACGTCGACCTCGGGATCGTCGACGCATCGTGGAGACTCGAGGAGTACTCGGCCACGTTCGACGACGACGACATCGCGTTCGTGGGCGAGCTCGACCGAAACACGGGCCTCTTTACGCCCGCCGCAGACGGTCCCAATCCAGAACGAAGTGGCGACCGAAACAACATCGGTGACGTCTGGGTCGTGGCGGATTATATGCCACCTGGAGCTTCCAGTGGGCGGCCACTCCGAGCGCGCTCACATCTTATCGTTACCGTGCCTCTCTACATGAGGTGGGACCCCTGGGGAGACATCCCATGACCATGCTAGGATTGCGAGAGTTCCATCCATTCGAAGCGGCAGGGGAACGCTTTCTCTACATGGTTCCCAGCGCCGGGGTATTTCATATCGACGAGGCCTCGTATGACGTACTCAGGGCGCTCGAGGGGGGGGCGAAGAGTCCCGAAGAACTCACTGCGGCGCTGGCTGAGGTCTACGCCGCGGAAGACATCGCACACGCGCTCACCGAGCTTCACGACATCCGTGCCATCGGCGACGTCCGGATGCCCCCCGAGCGTCCGCTTCCCGTGCTCCCTCCCGAGGACTTTCCGCTCACGACAATGGTCCTGAACGTCACGAACAAGTGTAACCTCGCGTGCACGTACTGCTACGAGTACGGAGAGGACAAGATCGTCGACACGGAGTTTGGCTCGAAGCCCAAGTTCATGAGTGAAGAGACGGCCCGCGAATCCGTCGATTTCATGCTCAAGGAGTCGGGAAGTAACGCCGTCGCCAACCTGACTTTTTTTGGAGGTGAGACCCTTCTCAACTTCAAGGTCCTCAAGAAGACGCTTGCGTACGCCCAGGAACAGGCCGCCGTCCTCGGCAAGCAGGTCCGGTTCAGCCTCACGACCAACGCGACCCTACTACGGCCTGAGATCATCGAGTGGCTCGTGGCCAACGAAGTAGGGGTGACCATATCGATCGACGGACCCAAGGAGTCTCAGGACGAGTTTCGGGTCTTCAAGAACGGGATGGGTAGCTACGAGGTCATGCTACCGAAGATTAAAGAGCTGCTGAAGCATCATGCCGCGCATTACATCGGGGCGCGGGTCACGTTGACCCGGCAAAACATGGACGTCGTGAGCATCTTCCGGCATCTGACGGAGGAGCTCGGCTTCGGCTCCGTAGGTTTCGCGCCGGTGACGACCGCAGACGGACGGGACTACGCCATCGAGGGTGAGGGTTTCGAGGCGATGCTGGCTCAGTTCCAGGAGCTCGCCGAAGAATTCAAGACGGCGGCGCTGGAAAACCGGCATCATGGCTTTTCAAACCTCAATGAGACGCTCGAGGAGATCCACAAGGGGATGAGCAAGGCGTTTCCGTGCGGCGCCGGGCTGGGGCTGGTGGGTGTCGCGACAGACGGTGACGTAGCTCTGTGCCATCGGTTTGCAGGATCGGATGACCACAAGATCGGATCTGTCCAAGAGGGGATCGACAAGACTCTACAGTCCAGATTCCTGGACACACACCATATCGCCCATAAGACCGACTGCCATAGCTGCTGGGCGCGTCCCCTGTGTGCCGGGGGTTGTTACCACGAGGCGAATACGAGGTACGGAACCACTGCGGCGCCCAATCTCCACTATTGCGACTGGATTCGGACCTGGACCGATACCTGCTTGCGCGTCTATGGTGAGATTGCGGCTGAGAATCCGGATTACCTGAAGCGTTACGATAGAGAGGCCCAGGTCTCTGCCTGAGGAGGAAAGACAGACGTGAAGCACATCACTGCGGTCAACCGTAAAGCGGCTCGCATCGAGGAATTTGCGCGACACGAGCGCGAGACAAGGTCCGCCTCTGCCGATGGAGAGGCGGACGTGGTAGCGCTCGAGAGCCGGCAGCCTGGGGGCCCACACATCCCTCTCGGGTGCTCGCTCGTTTTCGCCCCGGGGTGGGAGGTGGATTCCAGCGGGGGAACGGCCGGGCTTTGTGCGCCCGTGGAACGAGACCTGTTCGATTGCCACAACGGTTGCTTCTGGCCCGTCCAGGTCCCGGACCACCTGAACCATTCCCCGGACTGGACGTCGAAGTGTGCTATCGCTCAGCAGGATTGGCGCAAACTCGACCTGATCTTTCCGTGATGGCTCTATTCGTACGAGGGAGGATTCGAAGCGCGTTTTTGTTGGGGTTGGCGACGTCAGGGGTGGTTTCCCTGGCCGCTCCCCGGTCTGGTGAGGCGCAGTCCGGCCCTGATGGAACGTTCTATATCAGTACGTATACCGACCAGATCCGGGTGCTCGACGAACGCACGCTCGAGGTCGTCGATCTGATCCAGACCCGCAACGGAATTGCGGGCCGTTTCGTCGTGTCGCACGACCGTCAGCGCCTTTATGTGTCGGACGCAATCGGGGAGAATATCGAGGTCATCGACTTCGCGGAGCGCCGTTCCATCGACAGCTTTACGCTCAGCCGTGGTAGCGATCAGTTCCGCTTCAGAAGTTTCGACGTGAATCCGCAGGAGACCTACGCGCTGATCATCGGCAAGACGACCACGAAGCTCGTAGATCGTTTCGAGGTTGGCTCTTCCGTCATCATTCAATACGATCTCATAAATCACGAAATCATGGACACGATTCCGTGGCCGGGTGACCATGAGCGCGAGTCCGCGAGCTTCATGTTTTCGCCAGACGGCGAACTGGTGTACTACTCGGCCGAAGACATGATCGTGCTCGACTCGGAGACGTTCACGGAAGTGGATCGCTGGGAGATTTCACGTGAGCTCGAGCCCGGTCTAGGACGTGTCAGGCCCGGTTTTACCACGAGTTACTACGAGGAGCCGGGGATCTTCACTGGACTCGTCCGGATGACGGATCCGATCAACAACCGTCGCATGATGGGTCTCGTACGGGTGAACCTGGCCGAGAAGGACATGGAATTTCGTACGCTCGGCCCGAGTCAGCCCGTCGGTCGCTTCGTGCTTGCTCCGGGAGGTGAAAGAGCCTGGGGCCTTTACTCCGAGGTGGGCCGTTACGAATTCTGGACTTTCGACCTGGAGAACGGTCGGGTTTCGGAACGACTCGAATTTCCCGGACGTCCCCGCATGGGCCTGTTGTCCAGTACGGACGGCGAGTTGCTTTACATTCATGTGGCGGGCAACACGATCGACGTATACGACTCCGAGACCTTCGAACACCTCAGGACGGTGGACGTCGGTGGTGACATGCGAGGCCTCGTCCTCATCCCGGGCTCAGGCGCCCCGTAGCCAAGTCCTTCAGGTTTCGAAAGACGTTGGAGAGGCGGCCGGAGAGCGACACGATGGTTAAAGAGCTGTCGGCTCTGAGGCTCCTCCTCGGCTACGTCGCTCCATATTGGCGACGGCTGGTGCCCGTCCTGCTGCTCAGCCTGTTAGGGACACTTCTTTCTCTTTTTATCCCCTACCTCTCGAAGCTTTTGGTCGATTCGGCGTTCCTTGGTGGGGATATGGGTGCCCTGGTGCGTATCGTGGGGGCTTTTGTGGCTATCACCCTCGTGTCGTTCGCCCTCAACGTGATTAGCGGAATGCGCTACACAAGGGTATCGGCCGACGTTCTTTTCGATATGCGTAGAGAGCTCTACGTGCATCTACAAAGCCTCTCTCCTCGTTTTTACTCCGAGACCTCTCTCGGTGAAATAGTCTCCCGCATCAACAGCGACATCTCAGAGATCCAGCGAGTGGCCTCGGAAACTGCCCTGGCCCCAATCGGCAACGTTCTGTTCCTGATAGGAACGGTGGTGATGCTTGCCTGGCTCGACGCACGGCTCTTTGCCGTGTCCCTCGTCATGGTGCCCCCCAGCCTTTGGGCGCTCATTCACTACCGACGCCGGTTGGAGGTCAGCGTCGCCCAGCTACGGCGAAACAGCACGGACATCGGGACCTTCCTCATCGAGACCATTCAGGGCATGAAGCTCGTGGTCGCCTCGAACGCCCAGGGTCGCGAGGTCGAACGATTCGGTCGTAAGAACGACACGTTCGTCGAGTCGCTCATGTCCATGCGTCTCCTCACTTACCTGTCCGGCGGGTTTCCCGGCCTGATCCTGTCGGGGGGCACGGCCATCGTATTCCTCTACGGGGGCGCCCGCGTCATCGCGGGTACCATCACGCTGGGCACGTTCGTGGCCTTCATGGCCTACCAGATGCGCCTGCTTTCGCCGGTGCAGGGGCTTATGGGACTGTGGGCCAATTTCGCGACCGCGAAGGTATCGTTGGGGCGAGTCCACGAGATTTTGGATGTGGAGCCCGAGGTGAGCGAGCGACCCGACCCCGTCGCGCTGCCCGTCGTTCACGGGTCTGTGACCTTCGAGGGCGTCACCTTCACATTCGGCCGAGGTGGCTGCGTGCTCGAGGACGTGAGCTTCCAAGTCAGGCCAGGTGAGATATTGGCGGTCGCGGGTGCGAGCGGAAGTGGGAAGTCTACCATCGCGGACCTCCTCGCTCGACACTTCGATCCGGATGCGGGATGTATTTCTTTGGATGGCGTAGACCTGAAAGATATCTCGCTTACGGATTTGCGCCGCCAGATCGTGACGGTGAATCAGGAACCGTTCGTCTTTCATGCCTCGATTGCCGAGAACATCCTTTATGCTCGCCCAGAGGCGTCGCCGAACGATGTGGCCGAGGTGGCTCGAGCGGCCGGCCTGGATGATTTTCTCTCCGGGCTTCCGCAGGGGCTGGATACTACGGTGGGTGAGCGCGGACTCGCGATGTCAGCGGGGGAGCGACAACGAATCGCCATAGCTCGCGCACTTCTGGCCGACCCCGCGATCCTGGTGCTGGACGAAGCGACTGCCGCTCTGGATCCGGCCACTCAGGCTGAGGTCATCCGTGGCTATGAAGCCGCCATGAGAAATCGCACGACCATTCTGATCAGCCATCGCCTGGAGCTTGTGGAGCGAGCCGACCGTGTGGTGGTTATCGAGGGATCACGCGTCGTCCAGGAGGGCACTCCTCAGGAGTTGAGGGAAGTTCGTGGCCCGTTTTTGGAACTGTTCGGTGCCCGCGCTGACGTACGTACGGCTGGGCACGTGAAGGCTCCACAGTGACGGATCTCGTCGACACCGGGCGGAGCGTTCCGGTGGATATTCGGGTCGGCCCCGGGCACGCAGCCCTGGCCGGACGCACGGGACGTGGAGTGGTCGTGGCGGTAATCGACAGCGGCGTTCATTCGGATCATCCCCATGTCGGGGGAGTGGCCGGCGGTGTGGCGTTCGAGCAGGACGGTGAAACTCATCAGGACTACACGGACCGCATGGGTCATGGCACCGCAGTCACAGCAGCGATTCGGGAGAAGGCTCCCGACGCGGAGATCTACGCTGTGAAGGTCTTTGGCCGGAAGTTGTCCACCTCGACCGGTGTACTCGTCCGGGCTATCGATTGGGCGACGGAGAAAGGTGCCAGACTGATCAATCTCAGCCTCGGGACCCCGAAGGCCGAACATGAGCTCACTCTATGGGCCTGTGTTCAGAGAGCGACGGATCGAGGAGCTGTGATCGTCTCTCCTAGAGAATACGACGAGCGCTCCTGGCTTCCGGGAAAGATCGAGGGAGTTGCCGGTACCATCCTAGATTGGACGTGCGAGCGGGAGGAAATCCGGATGTCTCGACGGCCCGGTGGATCGATCGTTATGTTCGCATCTGGGTACCCTCGGCCCATTCCAGGGTCCTCCCCGGCTCGGAACCTCAAGGGAGTGAGCTTCAGTGCTGCCAACGTGACGGGTATTCTTGCAGGCGTGATGCAGGGTCGGCCCCAACTACGATCTCCAACCGACGTTTGGAAGTTCGCAAGTATCCATCAACCTCTTGATCAGCCATGACGTCATCTGCGAACCAAGCGGAATCCAAGGACCGGAGTGAAGGCGACGGATCGCAGCAACTGAGACCTCCAGTGGCGGCGATCGGCATCGTGGGCGCTCTGTTGATCCTGGCAGCCATATTCGTCGCGTCGAGCCTCGGCCGACCCGAGTTGGAATGGTATGCCGTATCGGCTTCGGACCCTCACGAGGCGGGGGACAGCCTCGTTGGTCCGATGGTGTACACGATCGACGGAAGAGGGGACGGCCTCACGTTTTTCGACTTCTCGAGCGGCTCGGTGGTAGAGGAGCCGGACCCTCTGGGATGGGACCTGGCCTTTCATCGATTCACCGTTCTTGCGAATGGTGGTGTTGGATTCGCGGGAGTTGGGGGGATCCGTGCTCTGGGCCCCATCTCCTTCGACTCGATCACCTCGGTCCCCGCCGATGGATACTCGGTGAACCAAGAGACTCCGGAGCCGTCCAATCCGGCGATGATCAAATGGTATGACTACAGCTGGACGAGTCACGTCCTACGACCCAAGCCGGAGGTGTTCGCGATCCGGACTGCGGACGGTCGCTATGGCGTATTTCAGATTCTGAGCTATTACTGTCCCGGAGCCCATGCGGGCTGTATCACGCTACGTTACCGCTACCAGGGAAGTGGTGGCGTCACGTTCGAACAAGGTAAGCGACAAGATGCTGCGTAAATCCCCATCGGTGTGTCTTCTCGCGGGGGCCCTGATGGGGCTCTCCTCGTGCGTCGACGGAAGCAATGGCGCCGACGGAACTCGATCAACCGACGAGGGCGCCACGATTTCGTCCGCGCCACTCCCGGAGGGTGCCCAAGCCAGGTCCTTTACGGGCAGAGCTCTCTTTCCTCCCGATTTTCCGGACGAGGTGCGAGCGGTCTACGATGCCAATCTGGTCACCGCGTTGGCGGACCTCGAAGCCTCACCGGAAGATGCGGACGCGTTGATCTGGGCGGGACGCAGATACGGCTATCTGGCCCACTACCGCACAGCCATCGACTTGTTCACCTCCGGAGCAGAGCTTTTCCCCGACGACGCTCGCTTCTTGCGGCACCGGGGCCACCGGTACCTGTCCGTCCGAGAGCTTGATCGAGCCGTCGAGGACTTCCGGCAGGCGGCAGGACTCATTCAAGGGCAGGCCGACGAGGTCGAGCCTGATGGTTTGCCCAATGCCCGCGGGATTCCGACGAGTACGCTCCAGTTCAATATTTGGTACCACCTCGGTCTCGCCCATTATCTGAAAGGCGACTTCGAATTGGCTCGCGCGGCCTACCTCGAGTTGATGGCCGTGTCGAAGAACAACGATGCGGTGGTTGCCGCTAGCTACTGGTTGTACATGACGTTGGTCAGGCTTGGACGAGACGAAGAGGCGCGGGAGGCGTTGACTCCGATCAACGCGGACCTCGACATCATCGAAAACGGTGCCTACCTCGACTTGCTTCTCCTCTTCAAGGGAGAGCGCACGCCGGACGACCTCCTGGGCCCGGGCGGGGAAGAGACCCTGAACGGCGCTACCTTGGGGTACGGTATCGGCTTCTGGTATGTGATGGCCGGAGACACGGAACGTGCGGCCCAGATTTTCGACCAGGTTGTGGCGGTCGAAGCGCAGTGGGCCGCGTTCGGCTACATCGCTTCCGAGGTCGAGGCGATTCGATTGGCCGGCGCATAGCCCCAAAAACTACCGTGGGTCCGGACTTAGAACTCGAAGCCGCCCGTCGTGCTGTCGGCGGATTCGCCATCCCTACGCCACTTCTATTCGAGCCGGAGCTGTCGGCCCGAGCCAAGACTCCGATCTATCTGAAGCTGGAATGCCTACAGGTGACCGGCTCCTTCAAGATTCGGGGCGCCGCCAACCGGATCACTGCGCTGACGGAGGAGCAGCGTCGACGGGGTGTCGTCGCATGCTCGAGTGGAAACCATGGGAAGGCCGTCGCTCACGTGGCGGGCGCCTGCGGCATCCCCGCCGTCATCTGCACGCCCGAATGGGTAGATCCCGTGAAGCGTTCGGCCATGGAGCGGGCCGGCGCTCGCGTCCTCGCCGACGGAAAGACCTACGATGAAGCCGATGCGCAAGCGGGAGAGTTACAACGCCAGGAGGGCATGACCCTCGTCCACCCATTCGACGACCCTTTGGTGATCGCGGGGCAGGGGACACTCGCCTTGGAGATCCAGGAGGACCTTCCCGATGTCGCCGAGATCCTGGTTCCCCTCTCGGGGGGTGGTCTCGCGGCAGGTGTGGCATACGCCTTGAAGAGTGTGTCCCCTCACGCGACCGTGACTGCGGTGTCGGCTCAGCGGGCGTCGGTGATGCTGGAGAGCCTCGCCGCCGGGAAACCCATCGAGATGGCGGAAGAGGGAACGATCGCCAGTGCTCTCTCAGGTGGGATCGGACTCGACAACACCTACACGTTCGCGATGGTCAGGGATTGGATCGACCGCCACTTGAGCGTGCCTGAGGAGGCCATCCTGGAGGCGATGGCCTATGCGCTCTCGCACTTGCATCTGGTGGTTGAGGGCGGTGGTGCCGTAGCGCTCGCGGCCATCCTAGCGGGGCTGTGGCTCCCGCTGAGTGACAGCGGGCCCACAGTGATCGTCTTGAGCGGAGGCAACCTCGATCCGAAGCGCCTCCACGAGGTCGCTAGGTGACCGTCTTCGACACTAGACGGCTACTAGCACGGCTGCACGGTCACTGAGTCCGGACAAGCCAGACTTGGAGCAACTGAGACATGTCTCCCCCGCCCGTCGCGCGCACGCGTACCGTATACGATTGGGGGGCACCGTTCCCACCCACCAAGAAGTAAGCCGTCGACGGATCTCTGATCGTAACGTCGTCCGCAAAGTTGACGAAGCCATACTCGGTCGGATGTAACCACGCTGTGTCCAACAGACCATCTGCCACGCTACGGAGATCCCAACTGCTCATGGTGAGGGGGGCTATGGCTCCGGGGCGATCGTCCATGTAAAGCGTGGCTGCCCACTGTGCGAGTAGATCGTCGAAGCTTCCTTGACCGGCAAGCACGTCGCCCAGGTTGTCGAACCCGGATCGATCTCCGTCGATAATGGCAGTCTGGAAGGCAGCTTCACCACCGAGAGCATCCCCGTACTGATCTGAGAGCCATCGCAAGAGCGACCAGGTGACTCCGTACCACAACGAACGGCCTCCACACGGATGATCCGAGTCGCTGGCGATCCACGTGCACTCCTGTGGCGCGCCCTCGATCTTGTCAGCATCCCGGTCCGCAGGCCAACCGAAGTAGTACACCATATCAACCCACGGATTGAGGTACCAAGGGTACGCCTGGAGAGAGTCTAGATTCAGCGCAACCCTGACATTGAGATTTTGACGTGCCGTATTCGACAACACGGAGTGTCCCACGATCTCTTCGGACAGTGTAGCTTGTCCCTCGCTCACGAAGAGGGCCATGAGATCCGTGGCGGTGGGCGACACGATGCGCCGTCCGAACTGAAAGATGTGCGTGAACTCGTGGGCGATGACCAGGGGAAGGAATTCGAAGAAGGACACCGGGTCCACGAACTGCCCAAAGGTGCTGTCCGGATCGGGGGCGAGCGTGTAGAAGAACTCGCCCTCATTGCTCGTGTGGATACCGTCCACGTCCCGAGCGAGGAAGTCGCAGGGATTCACGAAGCCGATCGTCTGTGACGTGCTAGCGTTGTCACTGTTGATCTGCTTCGTCATGATGATGACGATCCTTCCGTTGCCGTCGAGGTCCGTCACAGCGCCGTATTCGGCCACCTCCGTGGCGTAGATGGAGTTGTCGAAAAGCGCCGCCAGTTCGTCGAATTGCGCGTTGGTGAATCCACCCGGGGGGTTGTCAACGTCGGTCCACCACATCGAAGTCGCGGTCTTCGCCCTGAGCTCCGCCGTTACGAGGCCTGTAGCGATATCCGAACAATCACGTCCGAGCCGGCGGACACGGAACTCCTCCAGCTCCCCGACATTCTCCTTTCCATCGATCAGCCCTAAACGGTCCGGAGCGCGCTGGGCCAGTGACGCGGCTCCCCGGAAGGCCATCGGCTCTCTCACCGGCGCCACAAGACTCTCCATCAAGGCGGTGTGCCCCAGACGATGCTGACGGTACATCCGGGCAAACGGATCCTCGAAAGACTGTGGCTGGAATGGTTCGGGCCTGACAAGGCGTGACGACGGCAGCGCCGTCACACTCCGAGCCGGAGCGGCTGTGCTGGTCCCTAGAATACCTTGAACCGTGACGCCGCGAACGGTATTTCCGCTCGTCCCCGTCGACTGAACACCGAGAAGATATTGGGCGTTTGCGGGGCCCGAACCCAGATTGAAGCAGTAACTCGTATCGTGGTAGACCGCCTGCTCGCCGACGGCGAGTGATACGGTCTCCGGGGCGGGGCTATTCGGATCCGGGTTCACGGTCATGTTAATCGGGCCGCTGGTCAGACTGAAGACCGACACTTCCAAGGTCGCCACCCGTGCGAGTCCGCACCCGGACGGGATGGTCACGGTGAGCGACGTCGATGTCGCGGCCGAGACCGGCAGCGGCACGCCATCGAGAACGACCATATTGGACGCCGTGTTCGAGGCAAAATTGCTCCCCGAGATGGTCGCGTCCTGACCCTCGATCAAGGGATCTGGAGAAACGCCCGTTATCTGGGGCGGACCGCTGGGCGGACCCGTGCTGTCGTCATCCCCTCCACAAGCGGTCAGGAACACGGACAGAGCGAGAACGAAAACGATGGGTCTATACATCATTACCTCCAGGGGAACACCATGGGCCGTCACCTGAAATGTAGCGACGGTCCCACATCGGGCCCTGTTTCTGTTGCGCTTCGGTCCCCTTGGGGATAATGAACGATGCATTAGGTCCAAGACGGGAGTCAACTCGCACGTTCCCTCTACAGTGACGATCCATACGACGAAATCGACAGAATGTGTCTCCGAACCCCGGGGCAATCGGTTGCTACGGAAGGATCCTAGGAAGGATGTGAGCGGCCGTTCCACGCAGACTAGAGTGAGCGGCGCTGGTCAACGACGTCTCCTCTGGATTGACCTCGACGACCCGTCCGCCGGACTGCCGAGTCAACCGGGGTAACGACGCTGCGGGCTGGACGACGGAGCTCGTGCCCACCACGAGGCAGACCTCCGCGGCAGCAGCCAATGTCATCGCCTCTTCGAGGATCTGTGGATCGAGGGCCTCACCGAACCACACGATATCGGGTCGAAGAAGAGCTCCGCACTCCGAGCAGTGGGGAAGGGAGTGGGCACTCGTGGCGTCGATCGGGCCTCGATGCTTCCCTGTCACGGGACAACCGGTGCACCGAACTCGGAACAGCGAGCCGTGAAGCTCGAGCGGTCTAGTCGACGGGAGCGGCTCGCGCACGGTCGCCTCCGCAGCTTTCTCGAGCGCCGAGGCATGAAGCCCGTCCACGTTTTGCGTCGCGATCCTCGCGTCACTGTTCCGGAGAGTCGTGCGGGCGAGCGCATCATGCCCCGCATTGGGGTTGCACGCGCCCACGATACCTCTTCGCCAACCGTACCACTCCCAGACCAGGCGGGGATCGCGGTGGAAGGCCTCGGGAGTCGCCAGTAGCTCCGGGCGATGATTCTTCCACAGTCCATCCGAGCCTCTGAAAGTCGGTACACCCGACTCGGCGCTCACACCGGCCCCGGTCAAGACGAGAATGCGCCGGGCAGACTTGAGTAGGTCACGTACCTCTCCCAGTTCGTCGCCCGGGGTCATCTGCGGAGCACACCCCACGCCAACATCAGCCAACCGACGACGAACGAGAGGCCACCCAAGGGGGTGACGGCCCCCAGCCAACGTTGCCCTGTGAGCACCAGCACGTACAAGCTCCCCGAAAAGACTGCGATGCCCACGATGAACAGCCAACCCGCCGCGTTGACACTACCCGATGGCCAACGTGATACGACCCACGCCACGACGAACAAGGCGAGCGCATGATACATCTGATATCGAACGCCGATCTCGAAAGTGGCCAAATCGGTCGAACTCAGACGAGCCTTGAGGGCGTGTGCGCCGAAGGCCCCAAGGGCCACGGCGATCGCCGCTGCGATTGCGCCGAAAGATGCGAAAAGGCGGTCCATTTATCCCCCTCGAGCGGTCAACAGGCATGGTCATTCAGCGGGTGGAGCGGAGGCCAGACTTCGTCCCTGCTCACGTTGACAGCATAGGTTCGCCGAAGGTCGGGAGCCAGGAGGGGGGCGGAGTCATCGCCGCCGGTGGCGCCAAAGGGGTCCTCCCTGTAAGCTCCCGGCATGCACGCCACAGATCTCGCAGGCTCCCGCCAGATTCGAGCCCTTGGACGGCGCGGCGGTAGTGTGGCCGTGGCTGTGGGTTTCGCCCACCTACTCAACGATGCTTACGCGTCGTTTCTCAGTCCGCTCCTCCCGCGGCTCATGCAGAATCTCAACCTTTCGATTGCACTCGCAGCCTCTCTGGCGATGACCTTCTCCTTGGCATCGTCACTGCTGCAGCCCGCGGCAGGATATCTGGCAGACCGGTACGGCCGAAAAATGTTCGTCGTGGCCGGGCCATTGATCTCGGGGGTCTTCCTCTCACTCATCGGACTCGCGCCATCCGCCGGCGTGCTCGTTCTGGTGCTCATCCTCGGAGGCATAGGGAGCGCCGCCTTTCATCCCCCCGCTGCCGCCATGTCGGCGCGAGCCGCGGAGGGGAAGGGGAGTGGACTTCGGATGTCCGTCTTCTCGTTCGGTGGAAGCGCGGGCTTCGCCATCGGCCCTCTCTTGATCGTTGGTTTGGTCTCGGTGGTCGGACTTCAGGGAATGTGGATCGCGATGTTACCTGCGATCGTGGTCTCGGTCCTACTCGTTCGGGTTCTTCCGACGGATAGACCTCACGCCTCGGCACCTCCCCCTCCGTCCCCCATGACTGTGCTACGAAGCCTCAGAGGGCCTCTTGGCGTAGTTTTCTGCATCAGCGCCATCGGCGCCTTCGTGCAGCGCGTGTTTCTGACGTTGTCGCCGATCATCGTCTTTCAGGCCGGTGGCTCGGAGGCGAGAGGCGCGGTGACGTTGAGCGTGTACTTCGCTGCTCAGGTGGGCGGGACGCTCATGGGGGGGATGCTGACGGACCGTATGGATCGAACACAGCTTCTGGCCGTTTTGACAGCCTTGGCAGTGCCGGCGCACCTTCTCGCCCTCTCGCTGCCGCCCGGCTCGTCGTCGGCTCTCCTGTTCGCGGCGTGTGCGGGATTCCTGAACATGGCGATGTTGCCGCCGATCGTGGTGATGGCGCAGGAGATGCTTCCCGAGAGTACTGCCATCAGCTCGGGGATCGTCATGGGGCTCGCTTGGGCCGCCGGATCGGTGGGTGTCCTTGCCACGGGATTTTTTGCCGACATCATTGGTGCCCGCTCGGCAGCGTTGATTTCCGTGCCCGTGCTCTTCGTCGGATCGGTACTAGCTTTCCATCCGCTGCTCCACGGCCATCGCAGACCCGTGTACTCATAGGAACGAGGCGAATGCCACTAAAGGTCATACCTAGGCGCGACCGGAAGCTGAACAAGTTGCTCAAGGCTGCTATGCCGGTCGAGTACAAGAAGACGAGGAAGATCTACGGTAGAGGAGATGAATCGCCCGTCGCCTATATCGTACGCACCGGCCACGTTCGCTTGACTCTTCCCAGAACTGGAAGCCAGACGGAGCGCACGGTCGGGATCGTGGGGCCTAACGAACTGTTCGGTGAGGAGGCCTTCTCACCGGACGTGCCGAGACGCTACACCGCGATGTCCGGCACCTGTTGCACGGTCGCTCCATTGGACGGATCAGGCGTGTTCAAGGCCCTGCGAGGGTCGCCGAAGACTCTTTCGACGGTCTTCTCGAGCTGGCATGCCGATCTCGTCTCTGCGAGGCGAGTGGCAGGATTGTCGGGTTCTTCGTCGAAAGCCAGGATCGCGGATGTGTTGCTGAACCTCGCCGGTCGCCTCGGGAATGAGGAGGGGCGCAGGATCCGACTGGAGCATTGGTTCACGCATCAGGAGATCGCGGACCTCGCGGGTGCTCATCGGTCCACGGTCACGACGGCAATGAACGACTGGATCTATGAAGGCGTCCTCAAGCAGGGCCCGGGGGAGCTTGTCATCGCCAAGCCCGGGACTCTCAGGAAGGCGGGGACCGAGGCCTCCAGAAAGAGGCGGCGAAAGCGAACTGGCGGTTGACCCAAATTTTCGCTAACACTAGGTTTCACAGTATTTTAGCATTAACCATCCACCCGTGTCCCGAGTCCAATGTCCAAGCGGCAACGCCCGTCTTCGAGGCGGTTATCCCAACAGCCCGACAAGAATGAAGATGCTTTTGTCGCCAGCGTTATGGAGCTTTCCACTTGGACGGGAAGGAACCATCACCTGCTCATTATGGGCGGCGTGGTACTGGCGCTCGCCTTACTTGGCGGCGTGTATTACGTCGACTTTCAGCGAACTCTGACCGTCCAGGCCGTAAACCGGCTGGAATCCATCCATCAGACGATATCCATTTCCGCGCTTGAGGATGCCAAGACCCAACTGAGCGTCTTCGTGGACCGGTTCGAGGGAACAGAGCAGGCCGATGAGGCCATCGTGCTGCTCGGAAGGCTCCATCTTGAGGGTGGCGACGCGGCCGTGGCGATCAGCGTGCTGGAGAGGGCGCAGTTCGGATTTCGCCAATCCATCGCTCTTCAGGGTAACACACTCCTTGCGCGTGCCTATGAGGATCTCGGTAGATGGGCGGACGCGGAGGGAATCTATCTGCGTGTTGCCGACGGCGCGGAGTTAGACTTCCAGATCCGTGCGGCCCTGGGTGGAGCGGCGCGCGCGCGCCGACGCCAACAGGATCTCGGAGGGGCTGCGGAGCTCTATGAGAGAATCCTCGCCACTTTCGAGGATGGCGACCCTGCGAAGGGGATCTACGAACTCCGGCTGGCCGAGGTACGAGAGGTAGTCTCCTAAGGGCCCCAAAAGGCTCTCCCGCAGTGCAGTAGTCCCGTAAGTTTGCAGGCTTCCAATCGTTCTGTTGTCGTACAACTGTGAGCCGCGGTAACGATGCAACAACTTCGTATAATGTACATTATGTTCAGTTGCACCTTGCACCGTACGTTGGGAATGTCTCACACGGATCCTACGGTTGGCTCCCGCCCCGCTCACTTGCCGGTGGGTCAAGCGCCTCAACCTCCACTCGGACCGTACCAAGCTCCGCCATCCCGAGCTTTTGGGCTGCGACTAAGGAGAGATCGATGATCCGTCCCTCGACGAACGGACCCCGGTCATTTACACGCAGCACAACAGACAGTCCATTGGACAGATTCGTGACCCTCACGTACGTCGGCAGAGGCAGACTCTTGTGTGCGGCCGTCATCTTATACATGTCGTACGTGTCGCCCGAAGAGGTCCGCCGCCCGTGAAAGTAGTCGCCATACCAGGAGGCGATGCCCTGCTCTCGGTAGCCGTCACTGGTTTCCAGCACGCGATAGGTGGTGCCGTCGATCTCGTACGTTCGCGGGTTACCGGAACGACTCTTCACCTCGGCTCGCGGGACGGCATCCGGGATTTCCGAGAGCGGCACGTCTCCGGAGCCCAGGCCAGGACTGGAAGGAGCCACACCAACCAGAGTGCAGGCTTGGAACGCTAGGCTCGTCGCCAAGGCGCCCAAACACCTAGTCTGGTTTCGAGTCCGGCCCGCTTGATGCTCACCGTTTTCCTCGCTCCCTGTTTTGATCAATGCCCGTTGGCAACATGGAGGCTTCACGGCTTTCGAGCCAGGAGGGCGATCCGCCTCCGTAGAAAGGGTACCCGAGGTATCAAAGCCCGCTCGAGCGACCTCAACACATCGATGTGCGACTCGGCGTAGTAGGATTTTTCTACGAGGAACCCTTCGCTTTCTACCATGGACTTCAGGCGGCCCATGGACTTGTAGTCGACGTGGCTCACGTCACGCTTCAAGATGATGTTGCGCGCCTTCAACATCTCCAGAAGGTGGCCCCGGTTGGGCGTCCAGATGCTGAGTCGCCCCCCAGGCTTCAAGAGTCGATAGGCTTCGGTGATGACTGCTTGGGAGTCCTCGGGATAGAGATGCTCGACCAGATCGGCTGCGAGCACGAGATCAAAGCTCTCTCGTTCTAGCCCTGTCTCACGCGCGTCGGCACACACGAAGGAGACGTTCCCTAGACCTGTTTCCGGAAGGCGGGCCTCACACAGATCGATGCTTCTTCGGCTGAAATCCAGTCCGACCATCTCCTTTACGCGGTGCCCGAGTGCCCAGCAGAACGTGCCCCAACCGCAACCGAGATCCAGGACCCGTTCCTCCGCCCGCGGCTCGTAGATTTCGAGGACCTTCGCCACTCGATACCGCTGGAACGCGCTATCTAAATCGATCAGGTGTCCGGCGTCGGCCTCGAAATAGTCACTGCGGTCATAGAATTCCCGCCCAATTCTGTCTTCGCTCACTAAGCGATAAGTGATAGAAGGGCCTCTTTGATCACCTGGGTAGCTACGGGTCGCGCCTGTTCTCTGCTGGCACGACAATCGTGCCGGCCAAAGAGTATCGGCTTACCGTATCGGATCGTCACGGTCTCTCTTCCCCGCCCTACCTTATGCCACTTCATGTCGTCCCACCGAGGACAGACGTCGTACGTTCCGGTGATCCCGCAGGGAATAATAGGCACGTCGGACTTCAGAACGAGCCTCATCGAGCCGGTCCGAAAAGCCTGGAGTGTGGCGTCCCACGAACGTTCGCCTTCGGGGAACACGCCGACGCCCCAGCCCTCGTCCAACAAGCGCAGGACAACCCGAACCGACTGCGGATCCACCTGGTAGCGCCGGGTCGGAATCGCTCCCACCCGGGGCGCCAACCATCGCATCAGGCTACTGCGGAAGACCGAGCTCTTGGCAAGCGTGCACAAAAGACGCGGACAAAAGGCGTGCAGGAGCATGGGGTCGAGGTCGCTCTGGTGATTCGACACCAAGATGAATGGGCCCTCCGCAGGGACGTTCTCTTCCCCCTCGAAGCGGATCTTCATGCGAGCGTGAAAATACGGTCTCGAAAGCCTGCGGGCGATTCGGTACATCATCATGGCAGAGATTCGGTGACGATCTGCGGCTGGAACTCAACGATGATTTCGCCACGGGCCGCGTAGAAACGTTGGAGGGCCAAACGGAAAAGGTCCTCCCACCGCTTCGGAGAGTCCTCGAGGAATTCGAACTGACGCAGGCCACATGGCAGAAAGCGTACTTGGATAGCGCGGGAGCTGATTTGGATCGCTCTGATGACCTCTAGAGGCCAGGCGACGGGATCATTCCCGTTAGCGCACCATATCACCCGGTCACTATACAGCCGCAGGATGCCCTTCCCTTCCGACTTGATTCGTTCGGAAAAACCCAGGACATGACCGTTGAAGCGAACGATATCCTGCCCCTCGGCCCGACCCACCGCGACCCGGGCCTGGTGGATGGGGGCGTCCCCTTCCATGCACTCATCGAGTGAATCGTCCACCATCGCACTTGCGGCTACAAGCAACTCCCTCGCCGTCGATACCCGGGTGGGGGATCCCGGCGTACGAATCAGGATGTCGGACCCCTTCCCTCGCTCAAAGACGGTTCCACAATCTGGGCATTCGGCTCGGCGTACCAACCTCAGCAAGGGGTCGTGCCCGCAGCGAGGGCATCGGTACAACATGTGGTGGATCGGGGGCATCGCCGACTCTATTCCTCGAGACCTTCTGAGAGCAACACCTAGTGTAGTCTCGCAACCGGGTCTGGGCCATTCGAGAGACGGCTAGAGTCGCCCGGTAAGGTCGAGCAGGCGGAGCTTCCACAGCTTCCAAATCGCCTCGCGTACGATCTTCTTAGACATCTTGGATTCTCCAGACTCCCGCTCCTCGAAGACGATCGGGATCTCGGTGAGGGTAAAGCCCTTTCGCCATGCTCGGAGCTTCAGCTCGATCTGAAAGGTGTATCCGTTCGATTCAATTCGGGAAAAATCCAAGCTCGCCAACACTCTTCGATGCCAGCAGTTGAAACCACCTGTCGCGTCCCGTACGGGAAGGCGGGTCACGAACTGGGCGTACCTGCTCCCGAAATAGCTGACGAGGAGTCGGCTCATCGGCCAGTTGGTCACCGTGACGCGGCCCTCCACGTACCGGGACCCGAGAACGACGTCGAATTCGGCTGCTTTGGCGATGAAGCGTGGTAGGGCGGAGGGATCATGTGAAAAATCCGCGTCCATCTCGAAGAGGAGCGCGTAGTCCCGTGCCAGGCCCCATTTGAACGCTTCCAGATAGGCTGGACCGATGCCGTTTTTTCCAGTTCTGTGGAGTACGTGGACGCGCTCGGATTTCTCACTGAGATCCTGCGCCAACGCTCCGGTGCCATCCGGAGAGTTGTCATCCACGACCACCACGTCGATTCGCCGATCTTCTTCGAGAATCTGCGGGACGATACGTGTAATGTTGTCAGCCTCGTTGAACGTCGGAACGACGACGAGGAAACGTGAATCCTGATCGATCACTCAGTCGCTCCTGGGCCTCCAACCGGCCGTCGCCACACAATCAGAATTAGCGCCGGAATCAACTCCAGCGTGGTCGTCCACAACCGCGCGATGACAGCGACGACCACCGCCACCTCTTGCACCATCACGGGCTGCAGCAGAACGACGAGAAAGCCCTCCCGAATCCCCGCTCCGGCGGGTGCGAAGAGAGCCAGGTATCCCGCAACATATGCAGCGGCGAACGCGGGACCTACCTGCATGAACGTCCTCCCCTCAGCAAGACTCAAGTAAAGTAGCCAAAAAGCGAAGCAGTAGATGCCCCAGTTCAGGACGTAGAGCATGAGCCAGCGGAGACCGAAGTTATGTCGGCGACTCATCCCCTGGGGCACTTCCGAGCGTGTGAGGCGAAACCATCCCGCCACGATGCGGTGGAAGATCCTGGGGATGGACACGACTGCTACGATCGCGACAGCCAGGCCGAGTCCTGCCGCCGACCCCGGCCAACCGAGCCACTGCCAGAGCTCGGTCCGTCCGAGGATAGCGCCCAGCCCTATGAGCGTGGCTGCCAAGAGCGCGACTCCCTGCCCGAGGACGGCCGCCCCTGTGGCTATGCTCGCCGGGACTCCCTCGCGTTTTGCCAAGTAGGCCAAGCCAGCGATCTGCCAAATCTTCCCTGGAACGTACCGCCCCAGGTTGGCGATCATGAACAGTCGCACGGACGTCAGAAGTGGAAGGGCCGGGCCCCCGAGGTCGCGGACAATACGCCCCCACAGTGCCGCCGAGAGGATGTACCCCCCCCCGAGGACCACGCAGGACATCGCGAACGGGATGATCTCCGGCCTCCAAGCAGCCCCATCAAGATCGCGAAGGCGGGAGAGGTCCACTCCGACACGATTCAGGATGAACCACGTAACGACGAGGGTAAGGCCGATCTGAAGCGACCACTGAGCGAACCGCTTCACCCGGAGTTCACCTCCAGTCGGCGGGCGCGTCGGATTCGGTCGACTCCGGCGAGCGCCGCTACCAATGCCAAGCTCAGCACGGTCAGTCGGAAGCTCCAGACGAGCTGTGCCGACTCGTACCGGATCTCAACCACATGATCCCCTTCGGGAATCGGCACCGCACGCAACGCGTAATTAGCGCGGAGGATGGGGGTGGCCCTGTCCCCCACGCGTGCTTTCCAGGCAGGAAACCAGTTGTCCGCCAAGACCAGTAGCGCCGGCTGGTCCGTGCGGACCTGGAGCCGCATCCCGTTGTTGCCGCGCTCCAACCATTCCACGGACCCCTCCACCACCCCCCCCGTAAGCTCGAGGGGGGGAGGATCGGTCAGCACCACCTGACGGGCCGCATCGAAGGACGCCCCTAACATGAAGGGTATGGCTTGCTCGTCGGGTAGCACGACGGCTTCGGTCACGAGTCGAGCTCTGGGTAGGTCGGTGAACTGGTAGACGGATTCGTAGGGCCGACCTTGGATCGTGGTTTGGCTCATTCTCTGAAGATTGTCGGTGATCGCTGAGGGTAGGCCTCGGTCGGCGGGAGCTCCGAGTCGGTCGGGCCAGAGGATGTAGCGCGTATTCAACACACGGAGGATGTTCGCGCTACTCAGGAGATTGACGGGGAGACTACTGCCCGCCATCCCGATGAGGTCCCGATAGCGGGCCAGGTCGTTGGGGTGGTGCCCACCCGCGAGTTCGAGACCGAACATACCCGGTCGTACATCCTGGCCGTTTAAACCCCGGAGGGAAAACACGCGGAATGGGTCCTCCGTACGCTGGCGCTCGAGTAGCAGATCGATGTTCGGATCCGTCGCGCGAAAGGCCTCATAATCGGAAACTTGGATGAAAGCGCTGTCCACTCGGATCAAGTCCACCGCCACGAGCAAGGCCAAGACGATGACCGCCTTCACGGGAGTGAGCCGAGCAGTGCGAAGGCCCCACGCGACGCCGGCGGTAGCGGTAGCGAGTAGCACCGCCGTCATGAAGCCACGCACCATGAAGGGCTCCGCCCTAGCAAGAATCTGCATCGATTGGGATGAAATGTCGCGATACACAACCGTACTCCACAGCCTCGTCATGGCTCCGGAGGCCGCAAGGAGGGACCCTACGAGGAGGGTTCCCGACGCGATCCAGAGAAAGCGCCCAGGCCGGATCCACTGGGCATCCCTCCCCTCTCTGGACAGGTAGAGTAGTTTTTCGACGCCGAAGGCCATGAGCGTCATCGTCGAGAAACCAAACAGAAAAATCGAGAGCGACGGGGCCCGAAAGAGTTCTATGCCCGGTACCAACTCGTAGAACACCCGCCATACGGGCGTGTGGCTTCCGAGTCCGAACAAGAGGGCCACCGTCCCGAGGCCGGTCAGAAAGAATCGAAGCGATCGCTGCGAACCGCCAAAAAAGGAGACCCCAGCCAGGAGAATCACGACCAACCCGACGTACTCATGATTCCCCTTGAAGCTGTTTCGCCCCCAATACGTGCCCCTGGCCCATTCGGCGTTGGCCGTGCTGACCCCCACGAACTCGGGTACGGCCAGGGCCACGACCTCTTCAGGATGAAGTGACCAAGAGCTCGCGTACTCCATGGATTCCTGGTCCGTCGCCTGGGTCGTCGTCGCGGTCCTGCGGGAGTGATCCACCACGTATGCGGCAGCCGGCAGGAACTGCACGGCGGAGATTCCCGCCCCCAGGAGCGCAGCGGCGAGGAAGGCTCCGAACCGGTGAACGGCCGCCCGCTTCGGATGTAGCGGCCCGTCCGGCACAGCCCCGCCTCGCCACATCTGTACGCACCTAAAAAGCGCGTAGACGCCCACACCACCGAAGAGAAAGTAGGCCATCTGGAAATGAGTGGTGAGGATGACGGCACCGATCACCAGTGCCAAAGCAGCGAACGACGTCAGGGTCGCCCGGACCAGCAACGATTCCGTCACCCAGAACAGGAGAGGTGTGAGCGCAATCACGAAAATCTTCCCGTCCTGGCCGCCATGGACGAGAGAGACCATGAAGGGTGCCAGCCCATAGGCTAGGCCTGCAAGCAATGCCGAGGCCCGAGATAGCCCAAGCCGTCGAATCCATCCATACATGAAGACGCTGGCGAGGAAGACATGCAACACCAATTTCCAACCCAGAGCGCGATGCGGGGCAAGCAACATCAGGAGGATCGCGCTCGGCGGGTATAACGAGTCACCGCCGGCAAGCGATTCGAGGAAGGGTGTCCCGCCCAGGATGATCGGGTTCCAGAATGGGAAGCCGCCGGGACCCTTCACGGCGGTGGCGTAGAACTCTCGGGCCATGTAGCCGAGGGCCAGTGTGTCTGAACCGTGCAACATGTCGCGAGAAAAGACGAAATCCCGAAACAAGAAGAGCGTGAGGACGGCGTAGAGTACCGGTGGAAGCCAGTTCGGTATCCCCTCTCTTTCCTCGGGCTGCTTTTTCGCCATCTACTCTCGCACGGTCGTGGTGGTGCGGGTCGAGCCGGCTCCCTCGTCCCGGAGGCGCCGATATACTTCAAGATGCCGATCGACGAGGCGAGCGTTGCTCCACTTCTCGACGACCCGACTCCTGGCTTCCCTCCCCATGTCTCGTAGATCGGCTCTTGCGAGGAGTCCGATCACGGCCTGGGCGAGTGCCGTGGGATTGCCCGGCTCGAAGAGAGCGCCGACGTCCTCATTCACGATCTCCGGAAGACCGCCGACATCGGAGGCCGCTACAGGTAGCTCGCATGCCATGGACTCGAGCGCCGCTACGGACGTGGCCTCCATCAGGGAAGGAAACACGGCCAGATCGGCAGAACTCAAGAGCCCGGGCATGTCGGCGTGACTGCGAGCTCCGAGAAATTGGATCCGCTCGCTCATCCCCAAACTTCCAGTCAACGCCTCGAGCTCTTCGCGTTCGGGTCCGTCCCCCACGACAACCGCTTCGACGTTTGCCTGCTCCACGATGAGGGGCATCGCGCGGACGAAGAAGGCCACGCCGTTCTTCTCGAAGAGGCGACGGGGGAGCACGATGCGCAGGCGATCCGTGGCTGGCAGCGAAGGCGTGCTCCTCTTGAAAATGTCGGTCTCCACCCCATTAGCGAGTGGCTCCACCGGAGTCTTGGGCGCGATGCCTCTGGCTACGTCCGCGATCTCGACGCTGGCGGCGAGATTGTGATCGGACCATTCGAGGAGGCGTCGAAAGATAGGTCGCCAGAACGGACTGTCCGCCCTCTTGAGAAAGTGCGACGTGTGCCACGTCGAGACCAAAGGTGCTCCCGTTGCCCGCTTGACGACGAACCCCGGAAGCACCGATTGGAAGGCCTGAGCGTGAATGATATCGGCATCTTGAGCGGCCATCGCCAACTTCGCTGTGGAGCCACCCGCATGTACGATCCATCCCACCGAATTTCTCGCAGGCAGCCAGGTTCTCCAGACGGCAATTCCGTCCAGGATTTCGTGACTCGCTAGCCCAGGCCGAGAACGTGACGTGACGACCGAAACCTGGCAACCTCGCTGCACCAGTCCGCGGCAGAGATAGTAGACGTGGCTCTCCAGGCCGCCCACTTCCGGCGGAAAGTAGACGCAGTGCATCACGATGTTCACGGGCCGGACCAATCTGTCATCGAACGCGACGAACCCGTGAGCTGCGAAACGATGATGTCCGCGATGCGTTCTCCCGCCCTTCCGTCACCAAATGGACTGGCGATCTTGCGTTCGATTGTTTCGGTTCGTCCGAGAAGCCGAGATCCCTCCGTGACGATGTCGTCCTCGTTGGAACCCACCATGACCGCGCCAGCCTCCAGCGCTTCGGTTCTCTCGGTCACCTCTCGCAACACGAGCACAGGCACTCCGAAGGTCGGCGCCTCCTCCTGAATGCCACCGGAGTCCGTAAGGATCAGTACGGCTTTCCTCAGCACCATCACCATATCCTGGTAGGCCAGAGACTCTACCAAATGAATTCGCGGGTGGTCACCCAGAACCATTTGAGCGGGCTCCACGACATTCGGGTTTGGATGTACAGGATAAAGGAGCTGGACGTCCTCGTGCTCATCGATCAGCCGCCGCACGGCTCGAAAAATTCGTAGAAGTGGCTCGCCGAACGATTCCCTTCGATGTGCGGTCAGGAGGATGAGGCGGCGGCTGCCGTCCTCCAGGATCCTCCCCAAGGTCTCGTTGGCAGGCTCTCCGCCGCGGGCGGACATTCTGAGTAAGGAATCCACGACCGTGTTTCCGGTCACGTGGATCTGGCTTACGTCCACGCCTTCTCGCCGGAGGTTCTCCTTGGCTTGCGTGGTCGGAGCGAAGTGTACGTCCGTGATCACATCGGTGAGCCGCCGGAAGATCTCCTCGGGAAAGGGCGACCACTTGTCCCCTGTCCTGAGTCCTGATTCGACGTGGCCTACGGGGACCCGTTCGAAGAACGCGACCAAAGAGGCGAAGAATACTGTCGCGGTGTCCCCCTGAACCAAAATCATGTCGGGTCCATAGTCCTGAACGACGCCGGCCAACCCTCGGAGGCAGCCTTCTGCCACATCGTAAAGCGATTGGCCCTCACTCATGATGGCGAGATCGTGGTCCGGAACGAGGTCGAGTGCGTCTCGCAGGTCGTTTACCAAGGTACCGTGTTGTCCCGTGAATACGAGCTGCGTATCGACTCGGCCCGACTTACGGAGCGCGTCTAGGACGGGCGCCATCTTGATGGCTTCGGGTCTGGTCCCAACCACCACCATCACGCGGGGGGGCGGGCCTTGCCGGGATGTCAACGACGGACGTGCCTGAGCGAGTCCACCTCTTCACGTAGCTGCGCGACCATCTCGGCGATCAGGCCGATGCCGACCATGAGAAAGCCGACGGTCTCGAGCAGTATGACCAGGTAGAGCAGAGGGCGGAAGCCGAAGTCCTGCGCGAGGCGCAGGTAGAACGCTACGACCCCCACAATCAGACCGAGGGCGATGAGCGTAATCCCGCTGAGGCCGAACAGAATGAGTGGCTTTCGCGAAACAAAGAGCAAGAACCAGACGGACAACAAGTCCAAAACACCTGATACGATCCGGAAGCTTCCAGAATACTTGGATACTCCAGCCCGCCGCGGGTGAAGCTCAATGTCTATCTCGCTGATCGTGTATCCCCGCGCGCAGGCTAACACCACGAAGAAGCGGTGCCAGTCATGCCGTAGGTTCAACTCTTCGAGGATGTCACGGCGAAACGCCTTCATCGAGTTGAGGTCGGTCACCGGAACCCTGAAGATGCGTCGACTGAGGGCGTTGTATATCGACGACACGGCCCTCTTGTTGTAGGCCCCGACCTTTCGGCCGGTCACGATATCCCATCCCTCGTCAAGCTTCTCGAGGAAGCGTGGAATTTCCTTGGGTAGATGCTGGAGATCTGCGTCGAAGAGAACCAGATAGGTACGATCGGTTGCTCGCGCCGCTGTCGACATCGCCTCTGTTTTCCCGAGGTTTGTGCGGTGAGTGAGCACCCTCAACAGTGGCCACTCACCTGCCTCTCGTCGTGCGAGATCTCCCGTGCCATCGGTGGACCCATCGTCTACCAACAGGATCTCCCCATGTAAATCGTGAGCCGCGAACGCATCTCGTAGCTCTGCAATCAAGTCGGGAATCACGGGCGCTTCATTGAACGCGGGGATCACCACCGCAAAATCACGTCGCCACTCTTCAGGAGGCATGGCCGCCGCGCCGACCGGGGACGTGGATTCCCTAGCCTGGATCGACGATGCCATCAGACGCGTTTCCGCATCCGAGCCGGAAGAATACCCAGTTGGTCCCGGTATTTGGCCACCGTCCGCCGAGCGATCTTGACACCGTCTGTCCGGAGGAGCTCCACGAGTCTTTGATCCGTGAAGGGCCTATGGACATCTTCGTTGACGACGAATTTCTGGATCTTATCGCGGACGCCGCGGGCCGAGATGTCCTCCCCGCTCGTCGTAGCCAGCCCACTCGAAAAGAAATACTTGAGCGACAGGACCCCCCTTGGGGTCTGGACGAATTTTTCGTTGGTCACGCGAGATACAGTGGACTCGTGCATCTCGATGTGATCGGCCACCTCACGGAGCGTGAGCGGCTTCAGATATTGGACTCCATGCTCGAAGAACTCTCGCTGTCGGTCGACGATGAAGGCCATCACCTTGAGCATGGTCTGACGTCGTTGCTCGATCGCCTGGATTATCCAGTTGGCGGAATTGAGCTTTCGCGAGATGAATTCCTTGTTCTCGCCCTTGAACTGACCCGGGTTTTGGGCCACGTCACGGTACGACCGCGTCAACCGAAGCCGTGGCACGCTGGTATCGTTTACAAACACCATATACTCCCCATCGATCATCTCGACGATCAGATCGGGTATGATATAGCGTTCCGGATCGGCCGAAAATTTCATACCCGGCTTTGGGTCGAGTTTCGCGATCTCGTCCGCGACGTTTTGCACGTCCATGGGCTCGATCGCCAACTCGCGAGCTACGTCGGTCCAGCGATGGTTGACGAGGTCGTCAAAACATTGCTCCACGATCGTATGGCTCAACGTATCTTCCTTCCCAAGCAATCGGAGCTGGATCAATATCGATTCGCGCAGGTCGCGAGCCCCGACACCGGGAGGGTCGAACGCTTGCACCATGATGCGGACCGACTCGGCCTCTTCCAAGTCGTAGGGCCGGAGCAAGGTATCTAGGCTCGCCTGGCCCTCCTTGCGGTCCATTGGATCCTCGATAGCGTCGATTTCTTCTTGGGCGGCGGGGCGAACGTCTGCCAGCCATGAGTTGATCCCTTGGAGCACGTCCTGCAATCCACAGGTGAGCCTGCCGATGTCGCTTACATTTCCAATGATCTCTTCACCCAGACGCATCTGCCGTTCGTCGATGTCGAGCATTCTGAGCTGGCTTCCCAGGTGATCACGTAGGTCGGTTCCACCCACAGCGTCACGTTGAAAGAGCTCACGTACCTCGTGTTGCTCCCGTCGTCCGCCGACCTCGAAGCCGTCCAGCAGGATCTCCTCCCAGTCGATTTCGTCCTCGGTAGGCTCTTCCTTGCCGTTTTCCTGGAGCTCGACTTCGTCGACGGTATCGACCTCCGTCATCTCGAGGAAGGGATTCTCTTCGAGCTCGGCCTTCAGATGTTGCTGGAGGTCTAGCAGAGGCATATAGAGCAACTCCATCGCCTGATATAGGCGAGGGTTGATCTTCAACTCCTGACGTTGCTGGAGATTCTGAAAGAGTTTCTGGCTGAATGCGCTCATGAAGTCGTCGGTCGCTTGTATCGCCGTCGCATCCGTGCGGTCAGCGTCGGGCCTAGATAGATCTCTGCTACCTCATCGTTCCAAACTAGCTCCGAAACTGTGCCACTGACACGAATTCGTCCTTCATACATAATGTACGCACGATCCACGATCTCCAGTGTTTGTTCGACGTTGTGGTCGGAGATGATCACACCGATTCCCCGTTCCCTGAGCTTGCCCATGATGTCCTGGATGTCATGGACGGCGATGGGATCAATACCGGCGAACGGCTCGTCGAGAAGCATGAACTTCGGTCGCTGTACCAGGGCTCGTGTGATCTCGAGACGCCTTCGCTCCCCGCCCGATAGCGAGTAGGCCTTGTTCTCCCGAAGGTGCCCTAGCGAGAGCTCGCCCAGAAGCTCCTCGAGACGAGCACGTTCCTCCTCCTTGGGAAGCTTCAGGGTCTCGAGGATGGCCTTCACGTTGTCCTCGACAGTGAGCTTCCTGAAGACGGACGGCTCCTGCGCGAGGTAGCCGACACCCATACGGGCCCGCTTGTACATGGGGATGTCGGTCAGTTCGTCTTCGTCCAGAAAGACACGACCCATGTCGGGCGGAATCAAACCTACGATCATGTAGAACGTGGTCGTCTTCCCTGCCCCGTTAGGCCCGAGGAGACCCACGATCTCCCCTTGAGAGACCGAGATCGGAACCTCGTCCACAACCCGTCTGCCACGGTAGCTCTTGGTCAGGCCCACACCCCGGAGGCAGCTGCCTTCTAAGCCACTCACTCTTCAGTCCTCAGGGGGTTCGCCGTCGGCCGATTCTTGGCCGGGCTGCGGTCGTGTCCACTGCAGGAGGTGGCGGTCCCGGAGAGGCACCATTGGGCTGAAAAAATGCACCGCTGGCTTGGTCCACTTCCATCCGGTCCACTTCGCCATCCTGCATGAAGAGTCGAATCTCATCTCCGAGCACATAATTGAGCTCGAGAGGACCCGTGTCCGGCGTGGGGCTCCCCGTACCTGTATCGGATGTGGTCCGGTAAAAGCTGCGGGCCTCCCCCTGGGCGACGAGCCTGTCGAGGCGGCGTTCGCCTGCGGCTTCGGATGGATCTTCGAGTGTGTTTAGCACTCCGCCGGAGGAGGGACGTCTGGTCACAAACATGGCTGTTATCGTGTCTCCCTCAATCCAATCATGACGGATCAGTTCCAGGGTGTCGTCCGTGTTGATCGAGTCCCTTGCGCCCGAGACCCCCCGGGCCCCCCCGATCGCGAACACCGTTTCCAACTCGCCGCCTGGCAATCTTACGTCGATGGAATCCCCCGTGAGTATGAACTCTTCGGCGACGGCTCGGGGTCCTTCCTCTCCCAAGCCTCCGTAGGGTACTTCTTCCGAGGCTTCCGAGGGTCCTTGCGGCGGGTTCGGGAGCGAGGCCGTCGCGGCCACGATCCGGTTCAGGACTTCATCGGTGAAGAGTAGACGAATCGTCGGTCCGCGGATATCCACCGCATCCGTAAGCAAGTGAGCTCTCCCGACTGCATTCAGTTCCTCCACGACGTCCATCGGAAGAATCATCGTGATCGTGTCGGCTCGGAGGTCCAAAGTATCACCCGACTCCTCATCAGGTGAAATAATCCGTGCATTGCGATAGAGCGTGAGCAACCCGACGTCCTGTTGAAATGCTACCGAATCTCCGTACGAAAGGAGATCACCCCGGGTGATCTCAACCCTCCCTCGGGCCTCGAGCAGGCGATCACCCACGAGATGGATCAGGTCCGCATCGATCTCGAAAGGCGTATCTCTCTGTGCAGCATCATCCGGAGTCTCCAACCCAGTCGCTATAGCAGTGTCGTCTTCGCCGGAGGACAGCCGGGCATGGGGACGACCTCCTCGGACCGTCATGTCGTCTTCGGGTCTCTGGTCCCCTTCTTGGAGCAGGACCAGGTCGTCTCCCGTGATCAGAGATCCGTCGTCCAGCCCGATAAGGCGAACGGAGCCCTGCGCCTGAAGTCGCCCGACACTACTGAAGTACTGCGCGTGGTCCGAATGGAGCTCGCGTTGCCCGTCCCGGAATACGACCTGTCCGAAGAGCTGCGAGAAGGACGTCGCCTCGAAGGTCACGGAGCTATCTGCTTCGATAAGGGTCCCATCGGTGCACTCGAACCGAGGACGGGAGACGTAACTCACACGATCACCACCGCTCTGAGTAGAGGTTATCTGGCGGGACCTGGAGAGATCACAGGTTCGCTGGGCGGACGCCTCTGTGATCGCGAGTACGATGGCCAGCAGTACTCCTCCCCAAAGATGGATCCGACGGGGCATCAAAACCGGAGCGCCCCGCCACGGGTTCGCGCGTTGCGAACAAGCACCCGCTCGAAGCTCAGGTCTGCGTCGAAGCCCGTGCCCTCGATGATATTGTCGCCGTCGTACATCACCGTAGCCGAATCGCTCGAAATTGCGTTCTGGCTCGGTACATATCTCAACTCCGCACTTTCGATTCGCCGCCCGTCCTCCTTGATGACCAGCACGGCGTTACCCTGCGCCAACAAGGAGTTGGTCAACGTATCCAGCCGACCGCGATCGGAGGTCACCAGGGCCTTTTCCGTGCCAAACTCCTCATCGTAGGCCGTCAGTCTGACGTTTCCACTGAGCAGCACGGCGGTCGAGTCTTGGAAAAAAAAGGCCGTATCCGCTCGGACGATAGCTTCACGGATCCCTCTTCGGGTTAGATAGTCGGTCAACCCGAACATGATGTAGTCGGCATCCATTTCCTCGAGTGAGGGATCGATCACCGAGTCCTGTCGGGATTGATCGCACGAAGCCACAGCGAGGAATATCGCGACAAACGCCACAACCAACGTGTTGTAGCGTAACACTATACGGCGCCGGCTTTCATAAGTTCGTGGAGGTGTACGATCCCTACGAGCCGGTCATCGTCATCGACCACGGGTAACGCCATGATTCCAAAAACCTCCATCGCGTGTAACGCGGCCGATCCGAGATCACCCACATGAGCTACTTTCGGCGAGCTCGTCATGACATCGACCACAGGAACGTCCAGGAACTGTTCCCGGCGTTCCATGAGACGAGTTAGATCCCCGGCCGTGATGACGCCGACGACGTGCTCGGCAGAGTCGACGATGGGTACTGTTCCTCGTTGTTCGGCCAAGGGCACGATCGCATCCCGAATCACGGCGGTAGTCGGCAAACGCGGACACCCCTCTTCAATCATGACAGTCTCTACCCGCAACCTGAGCTTTCGTCCCAACGAACCGCCCGGGTGGAGCAGCGCAAAGTCCTGCTCTTGGAAGCCGTTCACTTGCAGCAAAACGACCGCTAAGGCATCTCCCAGAGCCAGTGTGGCCGTAGTAGAGGTGGTAGGCACGAGGTCCATTGGACAGGCCTCTTCAGACACTGAGCAATCAAGGGCCACCGTTGCGAGCCGGTCCAGAGGGGATCCCGGATTTCCGGATAGCGAAATGACTGGAACACCGGCCCGTAGCAAGTAGTCGACCAACTCGGACAGTTCTGCGGTTCCCCCACTCTTCGAGATGAGGATCGCGGCATCGTCCGTCCCTACGATACCGAGATCGCCGTGGAGTCCTTCCACCGGATGGAGGAACGTCGCCGGAGTGCCTGTGGCGGTGAGCGTCGCGGCAATTTTCCGCCCGACGATGCCACTCTTGCCGACACCGGAGACCAGAACGCGCCCCCTACAAGCGGCCAATAGCTCCACCGCTTCCAGAAAGGTCTCGTCCAGACGGACCGCGAGATTCTCAATGGCCCGCCCCTCGATTCTCAGCACCCGCTGCCCCTCAAGCAGGAGCTCCTCTGGGGTGCTTGGCGCGTTCGGACGGCTCACCGTGTCACGATCCGGATCGGGCATCACAGTACTCCCGAACGAGACGGTCCCACTCCTGCCGGGCCTGGAGGAGGGCCCGTGAGAACTCCCGTACGGCTCCCGACCCTCCCCTGGCGGTCGTCGTCCACCGCGCAAGCGCGTGTACCTCGGGCACGGCGTTCGCCACGGACACCGGAAGGCCGGCGCGCTCGAGCACCGGCATATCTGCCAGATCGTCGCCCATCATCGCAACCGCATCCCACGTCAGGTCTCGCTTCTCCATCAATCCCTGAACGATGGGAAGTTTTTCGGCCCCCCCGTCTTGATGGCACTCTTCGATTCCCAACTCCTCGGCGCGGCGGGCCGTTGCTCCCGACACACGTCCCGAGACGATCGCGACCTCTATACCGGCCCAGCCCAGCATCTTGATGCCCAAGCCGTCTTGGATATCGAAACGCTTGAGCTCGATCCCCGTGCCATCCGGCGGGACGCCCACGTAGATACCTCCGTCGGTAAGTACGCCATCGACGTCCAGTACAACAAGGCGGATCGCTTTGGCGACTTCTACGGCAATCTCGCCACTATGCGGCGCCATCCGTCGTCAACTCCCCGGAATGGGAGTTGCGTGGCCTCCGGTCGACACGGCTCTGACCGCGAGGGCACTCTCCAGCAGGCCACGCAGATCGCTGAGGGGCAGCATATTGCTGCCATCCGATGGCGCTT
>Ga0310123_10000278_pt1 | contig 45811 bp, 38 predicted proteins | sample CB6_AW_1057_MG_FD_203505 | JGI IMG/M metagenome (GOLD analysis project Ga0310123, IMG submission 203505) | Marine microbial communities from Western Arctic Ocean, Canada - CB6_AW_1057 | ecosystem: Environmental > Aquatic > Marine > Oceanic | place: Canada: Western Arctic Ocean | collected... | reverse complement strand
GCGGTTCCGACCCCATCTTCGAACATTACCGCGAGCCGATAGACATCCGTCAGAAACTTGTTGGCGGCGATTGGTATTTGCGCTTTCGCGACGAAGTCAGTACCATCAATCGTGACTTCGAAATCACTGCGGAAGATGGTCCGTTTCCACGTGTCCCGGAGCTCGTAACGAAGGTGGCCTTGCCGGGGCGGGCCGGTATGCTCGAAGCGTGTGGACACGTGAATGGTGTCGCCGCGACTGTAGAATTCTTTGTCCAGATCGACGGCAGCAATCCTGACGTCGCCCTCGATGTCGCAGCCGAAGCTTTCCCACGCCAGGACCCGGCCGTCAGGATCGCGAACCACTGCATCCAGCAGATGCGGACCAGCGGCAAGGCCGGCTGGAAGTACGGATTTGACATTGATCGCCGCCCCGGTTGTTATGAAGACCTGGCGGGTTTCCGACAGCTCCCTCTGTCCGTCTGTGTTCCAGAGTCCGATCTCGACCGTGGCATCGGTATCTGTATCGGCGCTGAGCGACAGCTCGATGGTGGGCTGGTCGGCGCCGCGCCTGAACTTCAGAACGGTTGTCGGCGTGACGCGCACCGGCAGTTCACGGTGAGCCGCCCACATCATGGCCTTGGCAAGCAGGGAATATTCGTACTCCCAATAGGGAAAATGATGGTTAACGTGTTCGCTGCCGAGCGGGCGGGGGACGATCGAGAAAGCCGAGTTGCCAAACCCCGAACAGAGATTGACGATGCGTCCGTTCTCATGGGTGTTGACCATCAGCTTGGTGCCGCCGTTGTCGCCGACGAGAAGCAGGGTCGCGTCCGTCTTGCCGGGCCGGTATTCTCGGCTTTCGAATGGCGGGAAGCAGTCGATGGGGACGCCGTCAATGATCGGATGTCTGGTCGCTTTCCGCCAACGGTCGACGACAGGCGTTTCGCGCTCAATACCGGCGAACGGGAGTTGCATTGTGGCACAGGCGCCGCCGGAGTTTACGGCAATCCATCCGGTGCCGCCGGCAACCTGCTCGCGCAGCCAGCCGGTGAACGGCGCCATCTGGTCATCGGGCGAGAGCGCCGAAGTGACGATGACGTCGTAGCGGTTGCGCGCGATGTCGGTCATCATCGCCGGCTTATAGCGCTGAACCAGCAGCAGCGGCACGAAGTCATAGTTCATTTCGAACCGCTGGGCGAGTTCCACGACCTCACGCTGGAATGCGAGGTTGACAACGAACAGGACGCGCAGCGGGCCGCCGTGAAGAGGTGTCCCCCACTGCCGATGGGGGGTGACGGGCTGGTCCGAACGCGGTGCGTACATGGCCTCGAGAATGGGGCGTTGTGAGGGCGGCAAATGCTCGCCGCAGAGTAGCGAGGCATAACGCTCGGGCCTGATGTTATCGGTCCAGTGATCCGGCGGCGGGACCTCGGAACGGGCATCGGCAACCGCAACGGCGGCGGCGATTGTCATCAGGACGCGACGCGAGTAGCGATATATGCCGACACGGGTCAAACGCGGAGCGTGACAGCGCAGAGTGGGTGTTTGTGAGACCATGAAAGCTAAGGCAACTACTCAGCGGGTGACCGGCCCGCCCGTTTGGGCAGGCATGGAACAGTAATCGGACTCGATTACGAATTGTTTCAGGGGCATTGAACCCGAACTTCGAGTACGTAAAGTAGGTAGCATCTAAGATACACAGTCTAACAAGGACAGCAAAGGGAAAGAGTGCGCACGGGGTGGGGTCTACGCGACTGCCAACAGGTGGTAGCGAAGTAGTGTCTGACCGAGAGCCCGCGAATCTGGAAGCCCCGGTTTCTTCAGCCATGCAGCCGGACGGATGTGGCAGCCACAGTTACCGCTGCATGCTGTCACAGCGTCGTACGGGATGTACTCGGGGAGCGGTGCAAGGATCACCGCATTTCCAGAAGAATCTTGACGCGGCGTCGGCGCGTGGAGATGCGGTAATCCTTTGCCGCAGTCTTTGGTCGTCCAATTACACACAAAATTCATGGGGGTAGATGCCGAACACCGCGCCGATCCTATTCTCGAATCGACACTGCTCACCGTGCCGGAAATTCGACAAACACCTTCAAGGCTCCGTCGCGCCGTTCGTAGAAGGTATCGAATGCCGTTTGGATCTCGTCGAGCTTGAAACGGTGGGTCATGATAGGGGTAACATCGATTCGGCTTTCGCTGATCCAACGCATGGCGAGGGGAAAATCGCGGGTGAAAGTGGGCCCGACGCTGGTGTGCACAGTGATGTTCTTCAAAAATAGCTGTTGCCAGCGAATGCCGTTCATGATTCCGGTCGGCGTCGGCAGGCCGAAAAAGAGGATACGGCCGCGCTCGCGGCAAAGTTCGATGCAGAGGTTAAGCGCATGATCACGATGGCCAACGGCCTCGATGACGATGTCCGCCAAGTTGCCGCCGGTGATGCGTTCGACAGCGGCTATCGGATCTTCGCGATCGACGTTGACAACGGCGCTGGCGCCCATGGCCAAGCTTTTCGCGAGGCGAGAGTCGAGGCGATCGAGGCCGATGATTTCGCGGGCGCCGAGATTCCGGGCGCCGGCGGCGAGCAACTGGCCCATGGGGCCCTGACCGACGACCACGATATCTAGATCGACTAGGGTGGGCAGCTTTTTCAAAGCGCAAATCACAGTACCGAGCGGTTGTGCGAGCACTGCCTGTTCGTCGCTGACGTTCGGCGCCAGCGGGATGGCCCGTTCGTCGGCGACATCGAATCGTTCCCAAAGTCCAAAATGAACGTCGGGCACACATAAAACCCGATCGCCCGGACGAAACCGCGCGCCGTTCGTTTCGACGACCCTGCCGATCATCTCATGCAGCGACTGTCCGACGTTCGGCATGAACTTCGGATAATCCCGCTCAAAGAACGGCAGGTCTGACGAGCACAGGCAGGCGAGCTCGGGCTGAAAGATGATTCGGCCCCCGCCTTTGGCGTCGTTTGCGGAGTCCGCAAGCTTCGGCTCGGGTACTTGAACCAGTCTGATCTTTCGCGGTGCGTAGATGTCTCCGGCAAGCATATGGCGCATCTCTTAAGTTAGTCCGCATCGTCGGGACTTTGCGTCGAGGTCATGCGATCCGTCGGCTGACGGATCGCTATGGTCTAACATGTTTGGCCCTTGTGAAAATATCGCGTAAAAATAAATTCCTATATGATCAAGTTGTATGGGACTCCAAAAATAGATTTCCGGAAAAAGAGCGTATCGCAGCGTCGACGCTGGTTCCTGAGGGACCTTTTTCCGCGACCAATCACCAAGCCACGCGCAGTCGCGTCCAGCGGATGCCGCAGACGCCGTCTTCTTCGCACCAGTGCACGGCGAGCACGGTCTCGCCGTCGAGCTGCATCCCCATCGGATAGCCAAACTTGATCAACGAGATCTGGGCCTGACTGCTGACCTCGGGCGTGAGCTCAAGTCTGGCCTGGCCGTCGAACAGCATGCCTTCAAATTCAATCTCCCAACTCGCGCCGGATACCCGGACCAGACACATTTGCAGGCTCTGGTCGCCGAACCGTTTGTTATACAACACCAGATAGCGGTCGTCCTGCAGCCAGATCGGCGTCATCGTCTGGCCCTGAATGCCCGTCGGGTGCGGACCGTCCCAGGTGCAGCCGCCGTCATTGGAGAAACTGAATTCGTTTTTCAAATCCGTGTCATTGGGGAAATCCTGGACCCAGGCGATTGCCAGCATGCGCGACGGCTCGGTTTCAATCAGCTTCTGCTCCAGATACCCGAGCCCGGCGCCGGGATCCTGGAACACCGTGTGCATGTTGGGCCACGTCGCGCCCTGATCTGATGACTCGTGCAGCACCACCCGCTCGCCATAGCGCCCGTCATGAAAAGTCGCGGCCGGTGCCAGCCAGCGGCCGTCGGCGGTGACGATGATCGGATTGGAAATCTCGTAGGGCCCCGGAATATGAAACGGAATAACCTGTGGATCCGACCAAGTCGCACCGCCGTCCGCTGAACGGCACAGAACCGGCTCGCAGACGCGATGCCGGCCGCCTTGCGGCGTCTCTTCGGTCTGATCCCGCTGGCCGTAGGCCAGGATAGTGCCGTCCGGCGTACGGCTGAGCCGCAGATGATTTGTCCTGACCGGATCCGTTGTGCGATCCAGAATTACCGTTGGATCCATCCAGGTGCGCCCGCCATCGCACGACCGGGAGTAGTGCGTGCCCCCTTTTGCATGGGCGCCGGCACCGACGCTGTAACCACAAATCAGATGGCCGTTGTCCAACTGCACCAAGGTCGGAAATGCGGAGTCACGCCGATCGACATGGCCTGTTTCAAGTATTTCAACTTGTGGCATCGCAACCTCCCTAAGGGTTCGCGTAATATATAATTTCATCCCGCATGCCGTGCCGGGTTGACCCGAAACTTTCTTCAATAGCGCGTCTACTTGGTCCTTTCTCGGCACTCCGGAGAAAAACCGGCCAACCATAAAATAACCGGGTGTCGTTGCGATGCCCAATTCTCGGCCTTCACGAATATTCGATTCAACTAATTTCCGGCCCTATCCGGAAACCAGACACGCCCTGAATTGGACGACGAAAAAAAATCAATGTTGTTCAGAGCATCGTCGACTCACTCTGAAAATGATGCCTTCAATGGCCATGTGTGTGATACGGACCGCTGCCGTGATGGTGGTGGTGTTCGCCTTCGATGACCAATCGGCCCGTGAGCTCATTGCGGGCTTCATTGAACAGTTTGACCATGCGCTTGCGTGACGACTCGTCGAAAACAGTTGCGAGTTTGTTCAGATACTCGGTGCCGCCTTCGACGAGGGCTAGCATGTGCTGGGCCGCCGGACCGTCGAAGGGCCGATGGTCACCGCAGGTGATATACACGGGCGAGGTATGGGCGGCCATGTAGGCACCGGGATGGCGGGGATTACCCGTGCAGCGGGCCGCGATCCAGCCGCTGCGCCGGACCTTGACGCGGTCGCGCAGGGTCAGCCGTTTCTGCCCGCCGCGTCCGGAAACCGAAGCGACGACGCGACCGTTGAGAACTATCTCCAGCTTTCCTAAAGGTGCGAAGCATGCCGCCTGTGCCCTGAACTCGAGTGTGCCGCCGTTTCCAGACATTTCGATGGCATCCCCGAGCTGGCGGCCGTCGACTTCGAACTCCAGCAGCGGTCCGGTGGTGGCAAACGTGCGGCCGGCGCGCACGGCCCGGACATAGGCGCCGTAGTTGAACGGCCGGTCCGGATCGATTTTCGCGTATGTCCGTCGCCAACCGATGGCCGACGCGGCACTCATCTTGTCCGTGCCGTTGCAGCAGGCGACACGGTAGCCGCAGTTCAGATAGCGATACCATTCCTGAACGGGGTACTGGTCGCCGTGCATGTGCCAGAGTTCCAGAGCATCGACAAGACCGTTGAGGATGGCCACCGGATCCTCCGTATTGCCGCAATACGGGAAGTGCGGACGGATGACAAGACCGCCTTTGCGCCGGTTCTCGAGCGCCCATTCAGCCATCATGCGGAATTCCGGATCGCCGATCCAGGACTCGGAAATACCGCCGTCGCACATCGGATACACCGGCAGGTTCTTTGTCCCCAGCATCGACATGTGGCCCAGCATGTGATTTCGATTCTCGGTGCCGACAAATACGATGGTGTCCTTGCCGACGACATTCGGGCCGCCCGTAATGTCGCCGACATTGGTGAACAGGCGGCCCCATTGCGAGGCCAGCAGATCGACGACATTGACGCCTTCAGCCTGCCCCTCGAGCCATGCCGTGTGCGGACTGATGAAATGAACATGGGTGTCGGACGTTATCCATCCCTTTGAGCGCAGATCTTGCCAACGGCGGATGCGCAGCTTGAGTTCCTTCTGTCCTGGGCGGATGGTCGCTTTCACGCGCACCGGTTCATACTCGAAACCTTTGTAAATCTCCGCGTAGATGTCGCCCACGGGCATATCCGTGGTGAACTGCCCCGGGACGTATGCGTACTGCCGACCGCCGACGAGGACATCGGCGCCGTAATCTTCAAACCAGTTGGGATTGATCTGCTCATGGTGTCCGTAGGGGGCGAGATATTCGCCGTGGGGGCCGGAAAGATGGACGCGCACGGGCGTCGGGTTGTTGGTGGACGCATCGATAACCGTCACCTGCATCCACTGTCGGCGTTGGCCCAGGACTTCCAGCGTCGTGTTGCGCGAGCCGCTTTTGCCGCCGTGAAAGGCTTCACCAACGGAGAACCGAAGCGGCGTCCGCCTGCCTTTCATATCAACGGACAGCGTTGCGTCCTGTGCGGCCGCCAGTTGAACGAGGTCTTCGCCTTCACCGGGTTCCTCCGCGTACAACCCGGCGTAGGGCGAGTCGAGCCAGCGCTTGCCGCGGGGACCGTCGGTGTGGTATGTGCGTGTGACGGTGCCGAGATCGACATCGGCGCCTTCGATTTTGCCGGCTTTCCCGGCGCCGCGGACTCGGTAGGTTCGCCGCGGCAGGTGGCGAAGCGGCGAATCGGAACCTTCGTACAATGTCAGCGCGGCAACGATCAGCGGCGATTTCTGCAGGCCGCGGATGGTGAGCGAACGCAGCAGTTTTTGCGGATGCGGGTTCTCCAGGACGCAGTGCAGCGGAGCCGGAATGCCGTCGCCCCGAGGGTCTATGCCGACCTGATGCTTGCTCCAGGCGATGTCGATAGTTGGGCCTAAGGGATCGGCGGATGCCGGCATGAAGAAGCTCACCGCCAGCCAGGGCGGTCCGGGGCTCTCGACCATGGCGACCTCGAAGCGCGCACGGATCGGATGCGTGTGTTTCGAGCCGTCGGCATAGCGAAGTTCGTATTCGCCGACGACAAGTCCCTCCGTGGGGTCTTTGGTGTTCAGCGTCTCCGGGATCTGATGCCATGCATGCAAAAAGCAAAAATAATCAGCCCGCCCCGTCAAACGCACATCGACCTCGCGTCGGCCCTTCGCGGCAAGAATGACTCGCGGCCCAGTGCCTGCCGCCATCCGAAATGGTACGCCCCACGACCGTTGCTCTGCGGCCGGGTAGCCGCGCACATGCTCGGCGAGGTCGCGCCAGAAAATCGTGTCCGGCACACGTCGCGGCCAGTTGAAGCGTGACGCGAGATCAACAGTGCGCGTCCTGGCGCCGAAATGCTTCTTCGATGAAGATTTAGTCATGGGTGTTGGCTCCCGCAAGAGTTGGTGTTCTATGTTGAGTGTTGACAAAAATAATTATGGACAAAATGATTGAAGCAAAAACCTGATCGTTGGTAATCGGAGCGCATCGGATGTCGTGACGGTTGAAGTTGATCCACTTTAAATCGACATCACCTGTGATCGGTATTTGCCGAATTCCCTCCCCAATCATTCGGAATTAACATCCAGGCGATCCGCATTATCAGCATCGGAAGGGGATCGACAATTGGCTTTTTACGACAAATCGCGACAGTGTCAAACCGCATTGTCAAGCGCCTCTTACAAAAGGCGGCGTTTAGAAACCTCAAGAACTCTTCGAAGTCGTTGTGGATATTCATTCCCCGTGATCAACACGGCTTCCCGTCTGAGGTCCTCGGCAAGTGACAGTCGTTGCTCGATCGTGAGATGGTGTGACAGATCGGCTGCCTACTCGTACTTGCGGCCGTTTTCGACAGTCTTAATCTTATTAACTTTCACGCTCGCCCTCTTAAATCGCGGTACCGCTGTTGCGCAATGGATTAATATAGCGGAGTGGCGCGAAGTTGTGGCATCATTCTAACCCGGAATCATTCCACCGAATCGTGTGTTCCTCACTGTCCATCGTATTCATTTTTCTGTGTGCTTTGCCCTTGGTGCTGGCGGATTCGGAGGAATTCAGCATGCCGACGAAAGATGGAGCGGCGACGCTGAACGGCCAGATTGATTGGCCGGCCGGCCAATACGAGGTGGAAGAAGAGGCCGGGCTGCCGCTGGTTTTCATGGTTCCGGGCACGGGATTATTCGATCGCGACGTGTACTTCGGGAATTCGAACACGGACGCCGATCTGATCTTCAAGACCCTTGGTAACGCATTGACGCAGCATGCGCTTGCTGTCCTGCGCTTTGACAAGCGGGGGGTGTCGTGCAACGAACGCACGGTCCGCGGCGACGGTGGATTTGACGGGTTTATCGAGAAGTGTGTTGACCGTGAGATCCGCAGCCGCGTAACGCCGGCAACAATTCAAGACGACATAAAGCAGATCTTCGACAACGCTGCGAGCCACGACCGCATCGATCCGAACCGGATCATTCTCTTCACTCATTCCGAAGGCACCACGCACGTTGCCCGGCTAGTCAAGGCCGGGCAGATCAGTGCAAGGGGATTGGTGGCGCTCGGTTTCGTGGCCGAAAGTCCGAAGCGGCTGCTTCGATGGCAGCTGACGAAGCGAATGGCGGACCTCGTCATGCTCCGGGACAGTGACGGGGACGGATCGATCAGCAACGATGAGATCAAGGCGGGCGGCCTGTTTCTCGGGGCAATCAATCCGGACATATATCTTTCGGCCAGCGGTTTGCGGACGGAGGCGGAACTGAGAACATTTCTGGGAGACGAATACGAGACATTTTACCAGAACACCTTGGCAATCCCAGACGATCGCCCGTACGGTCGCCTCGCATCCTACGCATGGTGGAAGATGTATGTCGTTGATGACCGGCCGGTGGTCGATGACCTATTCGATTTCGACGGCGTCATGGCTTTCCACAACGGTGCCAACGATTCACAGACGCCGGCCAGCCGTAATTTCGACATCGTCCGTGCCGTGATTGACAGGTTCAAGGTGAAACCGAAAACTGATCACGCACACGCTCAAAGGCCACACCCTCGGCGACGATCGGATTCGCGGGCCGATGGATCCTGTGTCGATGCAACAACTGGTGGACGAGATCGTGGGGATGGCAAGCGTCTGGGCCGGGGATGACAAGGGAACCACGAATGGCCACGAATAGACACAAATTTCAGGCCTTGTAAACGCTGTTTTCGAAATGGTCACTTATCTATTGAATTGTAGTCGATTGCATGAAAATGTCCCGTTTTTGGTAGCATCGCCAATATCGAATTATGATGTCTGAACGTGTGTAACATCACGGGCTGCAACAGATGGCGCATCATTCGCTGGACGATGTCATGACAACCGCCTGAAGGGCGGCGTGGCAAGGCTGTTATCGATTTCCGCCATCACACTATCGCGTTGCAGCGCAGTGTTCAGCTCCTGCAGAGCGTCCTTTGCAGCGGCAAGATAATTCACCACGTCCTCGTCCGTGTGTGTCAGCATGAGATAGTGCAGACCAGTGGTAAGAAATCCCCGTCTCAGCATACCGCGGATGAAATGCGTCTTCATGGCCATCACCATATCCGGACACTGATGATGGAAGACGATCCCGGCGAACGGCGGCCAGCCCTTGACCTCGGCGTCGAGTCCGGCGTTGTTGAAAGCACTCTGCAGACCGGCCATGAGCGTTTTCCCGAGAGACCAGACATGATCGATTACTTTGGTCTCACGAATCTTTGTAATGGCGGCGATGGCGGCGGCGGTACCGATCGCATCAGTCCAGTAAGTGCTGCTGATGAACTGATCTTCGACTACAGTCATGACTTCCTGCCGCCCGACGATGGCCGCCATCGGGAAGCCGTTGGAAATTGTCTTGGCGAACACCGCGATGTCCGGTACAACGCCGAAGTATTCCTGCGCGCCGCCGAGGGCCATACGGAAACCGGTCACGACCTCGTCAAATATCAGCACGGCGCCATTGGCATCGGCAAGTTCTTTGCAGCCGGTTAGAAACGCTTCGTCAGGGGCGGTAAAACGCGTCGGTTCCACGAGAATCGCTGCGATCCGGCCGGGATGTGCTGCCAGAATGTTTTTCAAAGAATCAAGATCATTGTACTCGAATGGGATGGTAGTGCCGCTCAGCTCCCGCGGCACACCCAGCGGCTCGAGCCCGGGGATCAGGTGGCCGTCGAGAGCTTCATTGTCTGCAAGGTTGGCGGCCAGATACCAGTCGTGCCAGCCGTGATAGCCGCAAAAGGCAACAAGACTGCGCCGTGTATGACCTCTTGCGATCCTTACTGCCACAGAATCCGCTTCACCGCCGCCGCGGGCGTATCTGACACATTCGGCACAAGGGATAATCTCGGTCAACAATTCGGCCAGCTCCACTTCACCGGGATAATTGAGCATGCAGTAATTACCGTGCTCGATGACGCGACTGACCGCGGCGGCCACGTCCGGATCGGCACGCCCGAGTATCGTCGCCCCGACGTCCCCGGAGAAATCGATGAAGACGTTTCCATCCACGTCTTCAACCCTTGAGCCCCGGGCCCGGCGATAATAGGCGGGCCAGGCGTCGGGCGCCATTCTGAAGGGATGCTTGGAAAGCAGCATCGTTTCCATGGGTATCAGTTCGCCGGCACGTTCGAATAGGGCGGTGCTGTTTTCGATGCACGGCAAGTCGCCCGAGGCGGATTGTGCGTTGATCGCCGTGCCGGCGTCTGCAGCCGGTCCGACTGGTCTGTCCTGGCTCATCGTTACTCTCCGATTTGATCGGGTCCGAAGTCATATTGTCCCGAAAAAAACGCTGAATTGGTTAGACTTTCTGCGGCTCGTCATTCCCTGCGATGAGTCGCGGGATTCATGCCATTGATCGGCCGACAAATAATGCGTAGCACGATTGTCATTCTACACCACCAAGGTAAGTTTTACCGGCAAGGCAGAAAAGATTTCGCGAACCACCCGCCATCAGATGTCGGTGCTTCCTGGAGCAATTCGATCCACGACGACACAGATGTAGACAATTAATCTCTCCTCTTAAATCCAAAGGATTGGCGGGATTACGAGGGAATGGCACTGACTTAAGCCTCGATTGGGTCTTGATCATACGACTCGCGGGGACGCTCGCCTTCCAGGCTGGTTTCGAAAGGCGATGCTGGAGGGCGTAGCGTCCCTGCGAGCCGCACAGTTTTAAGACCTTAAGTCAGTGCCATTCGGGATCAAGAGGAGGGATTAGGATCTGTGTTCCTGCCTGCCATAACTGGCAGCCAAAAAACCTCACTGAACACTGCCATGTCATTTGACATGGTCCGTCTGTGGCGAAAACACTGCCCCTTCTCAGGAGATTCCACGCAATGCCGAAAATCAGTTATCTTCTTATCGAACATCCAGAATCTTTCGGATCGTTCGGAGATTTCAGTGCCGCATTGATCCGGCTCAAGGAATTGGGTTATCAAGGCGTCGAGATTCTGATGACGGAGCCGCTCGGGTTCGATGTCGACGCGCTGCTGAGATTCGTAGATTCCATTGAGCTGCCGGTGGTCTCGCTACTGACCGGAGACAATTACTCCCGCGACGGACTTTGCCTCAGTTCCCCGGATGCGGACGTGCGCAGACGCGCTGTCGAGCGGCTGCAACTCTGCATCGAGACGGCGTCACGGTTCGAGGCGATCATTGTCGTCGGGCTGATGCAGGGCGTGTTGCGCGACGAACCCGATCCGTCAATCGCCAACACGCGTATCGCGGAGTGTCTCAAACAGGTTGCAGCGGTGGCGGAAAAACATGGGACGACGATTGTGCTCGAACCGGTCAATCATCTGCAAGTCGGGTTCAACAACACGTTCAGCGAGGTCATGGCAATGATCCAGCGTGTCGGATCGGCGTATTTCAAGCCAATGCTGGACAGTATCCACATGAACATTGAAGAGGTCTCCGTGATCGAGCCGATACACGCGGCCGGATCGGATTTGAGACACTTCCACCTGTGCGAATCAAACGGCAGTTTCCTTGGCAGCGGACACCTGGACATTCCGGGGATGTTTGCTGCACTGGATGAGATCCGTTATTCGGGGTTCGTTTCCGTCAAGGTCTATCGCCATCCGTGGGAGACGGCGGCGACCCGAACGATGGAGCATTTGAGCGCATTTAATTTGCCAACCGCGATCAGGCGAACCACAGATCCCATGCGGTCCGGTACATGATCTGGTGGACCGCTTCGGCCGGCACGCCGAAGTGTCCGCTATGCAGCAGATCGAGCTCCGCTCTGCACACGGAGAGGTCGGTGGGGAGGGGATAGTTCGAGCCATAGAGGAGACGTCCCGGTTCAAACGATTCTATAATGCGCTCGACGAGCGGCAGCAAATCGTTGAATGGCGGCCGGGAAAACATGTGGAATCCCGAAAGCTGCATAAATACGTTGGGCTGGTTCGCGAGTGAAGCGATACGCTCGTGGCAATCGCTGCGGGACGCCGCCTCCGGATCCATTATCCCCAGATGCGTGACGACCAGGTTCGTCTGTGCGTGCCGTTGCACAAAGGCGGCAATCTCGTTCGTGTACACCGCGATTGTCGGCTCCGCGTGGACAACGATATTGAATCCGAGATCAGCCGCCAGATCCCAGATTGCCGGATGGGATTGCAGCGTTTCCGCGCGAAATCGGCTGCCGCGAAAAATGCCGGTTGCCGCCAGCGCGGTGAGTTGCTCGTCGGGGTTCGCGCCATCTACATCGATGAGCATCACGCCGGCGTAGCGGTCCGGTTCGCCGGCGACGATATCGGCAATATAGGTGTTGTCGAACTCACCGAGGTGCTGGGCAAGGACGGCGCGCGATATTTCCAACGCGTCCATGTTGTCGCGAACATCCTCAATGGGACGGTATTTACTGAGTCCGCAATGGCGATAGCCGTCAATTATTTCAGACATATTAAACGCCTCCTCCTGGTTTCGGGCACATGTTCACGGGATGGCGAAGCGGCAATATAGTACACTGTCGGCGACATGGAAACAGCGCCGGTGTGCAGACCGGTACTGCCTTTGGCCTTGGTCATCACAATGTTGTCTGTGTATACTACATCTTTGCCAACCGGTGCAATGGTGCCGCGGTTTCACAGAAGGATCGGCGGCGGCGCGTTGCGATGCGGCTTATGAAGGAGAGAAACTCGGCAGCCGGACGACACCAGTAGCATAGACATTCTTGTCTGAGCTGTGGCCACTGAGATTGCTGATACCAACACTGCAATAGGCGTGACCTCAGCACAGACAAGAATGTCTATGCTACTGGTACGTCGGACTGCAGCCATTTCCGAACCCTGACCACTGAAACCCGAACCCTGAACCCTCGAGTTTCTCACGAGAGCTACCGTGGACTACTGCTACGCCGATATCGCCAAGATGATTGATCACGCGCTGCTGAGTCCGACACTGACCACAGCGGAGTTGGAAGCGGGTTGCCGGCTCGCCGTGGACTATGACGTCGCCAGTGTCTGCATCATGCCGTTCGCGCTGCGGCGCTGCGCCGAACTGCTCGACGGCAGCTCGGTCGCGGCCAGCACAACCATAGGATTTCCGCATGGCGCGCAGGTGACGGCGATTAAACGAGCGGAGGCGGAGCATGCTCTGGCCGACCGCGGCGATGAACTCGATATGGTTGTCAACATCAGCAAGGTTGTGAGCGGCGAGTGGGACTATGTTCTTGATGACATCAGAGCCGCCGTTGATGTTACCCATGCCGCCGGCAAGAAGATCAAAGTCATTTTCGAGAACTGTTTTCTCAATGATGATCAGAAGGTCCGGCTTTGCGCGATTTGCTCCGAGCTCAATGCCGATTGGGTGAAGACATCGACAGGTTTCAGCAGCTCGGGCGCAACGATCGAAGATTTGAAACTGATGGTAGCGCACACACCGGATCATGTACAGGTGAAGGCTGCCGGCGGCGTTCGGGATCTGGACGCTGTTCTCGAGATTCGGGCCTTGGGTGTCACCCGCATCGGGGCGAGCGGCACGAAGGAGATTCTCGAGGAATGTAAACGGCGGTTGGATTAATTATTTTTCGCGGGATCCGCGAATAAACTAACATTGCGGAGGGCTTCATGATTTTGACGGTCATTGGCGGCGGCAGTTCGCAGTGGATGCGCAACCTGATGCGCGATGTCTATCTGTTGGACTGCGTGGACGGCGGTGAGATCCGCCTCGTTGATCCAAGGACGGAACATGTCGAGGCCGTGGCGGAGATGCTGCGCGCCTTCAACAAGTTGCGGGACAAGGATTACGCCATCGGTGTCGTCGAGGACCGCAGGGAAGCCCTGGCGGATGCCGACTTCGTCATGACCACGTTCAGCCCCGGCAGCATGGACGCCTTCTACCACGATCTCGAAATACCGATCCGGTTCGGGATCCGGCAACCCGTTTCAATGACCGTCGGACCGAGTGGAATATCGGCGGCGCTGCGCACCGCGCCCGTAGCGAACGAAATTGTTGCCGACATGGAGCAGGTCTGCCCCGGTGCGTTCCTTCTCAACGTCACCAACCCCATGAGCGTCGTCACGCGCGCCATGAATATGGCGGCGCGCACGGTGAAGGTCATCGGCATGTGCCACGAATTTCACGGCTTTCCGCGCTTTGTGGAAAAGATCATCGGGCTGCAGCGACCAGCGGATATGGATCTGCTCGAGTATCTTTACCAATGGCTCGGGGAACAGGGGTTCGAATACACCGTGGCCGGTGTCAATCATTTCATTTGGGTCACGCGTGCGTCCTTAGAACCAGGCCGACATGATCCCCGTGATCAGACAGTATGCCCGCGACAACCGCGACACGCGATCCGACGACGAGCCTTACAGCGCCACGCAGAACTTCGACGCCGTCAAGTTGGCGCTCTGCCGCACCTTTGGCTACCTGCCCGTCGCCGGCGACCGCCACCTGGTGGAATTCTGGCCCAGCCTCTGCAATCCGAACAATGGCTACGGGATGAAGTACGACGTCATCAAGACGACCGTCGACAGCCGCCGGCGAGGGGTGGATGAGAGCATGGCGGCCGTTCGCCGGGTCAGCGAAGGCAAAGAGGAGATCGACTGGACACGCAGCGGCGAGGAGATGACGGCGATTATGGAGGCCATTCTCACGCAATCAGAGACACGATGCATCCTCAACCTACCGAATCAGGGGCAGATCACCAATCTGCCCGAGGACGTCGTCGTCGAAACACTCGGAACCGTATCGGCTGACGCCATAACCCCTGAGCCCTCCGGCGAGCTCCCAGGCTCCGTCGGCAGCCTCTGCCGCCTGCATGCCGATGTGCACGAAATGACCGTCGAAGCCGCGCTCAGTGGCGACCGTGACCTCACCCTACAGGCCATCAGCCTGGATCCGCTCAGCGCCGGCTGCTGATTTCGCCGAGCTGGGTAAACTCACCGACGAATTGCTGCTTGCCAACAAGCAGTGGCTGCCCCGATTTTTTGACTGAAGAAAGAACCTGAAGACACGAACTCGGCCTCCTTTTTGGCAAGCCGCTCGATGAATGGCCCGAGAATCTTATCCGATCGGAAGCCGGCCATCCCTAATCTTTCACCCTAATCTCGCGCCATGGATTCTCCCAATGACCCGTCGCATGAAGATTGCAGCTCGCCGTACAGGCGCAAGTGACGGTCGATTTAGCTGCATCGAGATTAAGGAGAAAGATTAGGGTGAGAGATTGGGGATGCTTACTACTCTGTGAAGTATCGCTACGTAGAACGAGCAACACCCGAACTGCGGCAATGATCCGAACGACGAACGCCGAACTCAGAACGCCGAAGTGAACCTAGTTGCTGTTCAATATTTTCGCGCACAACGGAATTGCGGCGGCGGCTCGCCGTCGCCCCAGCCTCAAACCTGCGTTGGGCGGACGTTCTTGGAGCAATTCGGTCGGCTAATGGCGACCTCTTGCGCCGCGGGCCCCCGCCGCGGAAAAGTTTTGAACAAGCGCTACTTAGAAGGCGAGATGGTCGAAAAGAGCACAACCCGAAGGGCGAGGGCCTTCCACGTGAGTCACGTTCCACGTGCCAACGTGGTCACGTGATCGGCGATCAACCGCACCATCGAAATAACGCCGATGCTACGGCATCGACTTATTTTCGGCGGTGCATCTGATCATCCGAAACATTGGCCGATATTCTTGCAACGAGATACTATATTTACAGGCTGGAAGCCGGTGTTACGTTGTGACCATGAAAGGAATTGTTGAACCTGATCGGACTTCCAGAAGACCGTCACTGTTGCGCAACCGGGATTTCCGGCGGCTGTGGCTGTCGAACGGCCTTTGGTGGCACGGGCTGTGGATGGAGCAGATCGTTCTGGGCTGGTTGGCGCTGGAATTAACGAACTCCCCCTGGAAGGTTGCCATGGTCGGCTTCTGTCGGGCGGTGCCGTTGCTGCTCGGGGTCTTCACATCCCCGATAGCGGACCGCTTCCGCCGCCGCGATCTGCTGGTAGTTCTGCAGGTCATCATGACGATCGGGATTGCCGTGCTGTTGCTGTTGGTATGGTTTGGATGGTTGCGCTATTGGCACATTGCCGGCGTCTCTTTGATCAACGGCACGGTCTGGACGCTTGATTGGTCGACCCGGCGGGCGCTCTTTCCGGATCTTGTGGGACGTGACAGGATCGTTGACGCCATGCTGCTGGAGAACATCACGCTCGGTCTGGCATGGTTTCTGGGGCCGCTCGCCGGCGGGGTGTTGATGGCATGGGTTGGCAACGCCGGCGCCCTCATGCTGATCGTCGCCATCGGCTGTGGGTCATTGGTCATGTTACTGGGTCTGAAAACGGATTCGAGGGCGCCGAGCAGTTCGATAGGCTTGACGGATGCGGTGCTTCGATTGCAGGACGGATTGCGTTATGTACGCCGGAAACCACGTATTCGCGGGGTCCTGCTGATAACGGTGCTAATCAACGCGTGGGTCTTTCCTGTTCAAACGTTGCTGCCTGTATTCGCGCGTGACATACTCGGGCGCGGTCCCCTGGGGCTGGGTGTGCTGGCCGGCTTTTTCGGCCTGGGCTCCCTCATAGGTCTCAACATTGTCCGATGGGGCCGACGACGTTACGGCCACCCCTTGATTTTTGTCGCCGGATCCATGCTGTGCTGCGTAGCGATCTTTTTCTTTTCGTTGTCCGGAGTGTTTGCGCTGTCCCTGGTCCTGATGTTGGTGGCCGGAATCGGGCAGGCGGGTTTCAGTACAATGCAGAGCGGCATCATCCTGAGCGAATCCAACGACGAGATGCGGGGCCGTGCCTTGGCGGCTTTGGTCCTGGCAATCGGCGGTTGGCCGCTGGGCTGTCTTCAGTGCAGCGGCATGGTGGTAACATTCGGGGCACCGATCACGGTGGCCGCGATGGCGGTCACAGCGGTGATCGGCATGTCTGTCGTGGTGATTCTGCTGCCGGGATTCGTGCGACCGGCGCCTGCCGACTAAACGGAGAATCCCAATTGTCTCCGAGACCCCAACATACCGCTGCCTCAGTCATCCCGGGCCGACACCAGTGGGCATGGTGGCTGCTGGCGCCGGTATTGGCATGCTTCGTTTTCTGGAATTCACTGGATAACGGTTTTGTGCTCGACGACCAATTGATTGTCGAACAAAACGTGCTGATCCGAGATCTCTCGAATGTTCCGGAGCATTTCCGCCGCGACTTCAGACTGAACGGCGGCAACCTGTTCCTGTACCGCCCGCTGACGTCCATCCCACTTTCTCTCAATTATGCCTTCGGTGCCGATGACCCCCGCGGCTACCATCTCTTCAATGTAACGTTGCACGCTTCCGTCTCGGTGCTTGTCTTTGCGTTGATGCTCAGTCCGGCGTGCTGTCCTTGACGGCGATGCCGAGTTCGTCGAGCTGTCCGGCGTCCACAGTGCTGGGCGAGTTTGTCATCAGGCAGGCGGAGCGGGTCGTCTTGGGAAAGGCAATGACGTCGCGGATCGAAGCCGCGCCGCTGAGCAGCATGACGAGGCGATCGAAGCCGAGAGCGATGCCGCCGTGCGGCGGTGCGCCGAGGGCCAGCGCTTCAAGCAGATGGCCGAACCGCAGCTTCGCCTCGTCGTCGCTGATACCGAGGACCTTGAACATTCGTGCCTGCAAATCGGAATTGTGAATTCTGATGCTGCCGCCGCCGATTTCGACGCCATTCATGACCACGTCATAGGCCTGGGACCTGACAATGGCCGGATCGCTTTCGAGTTTGTCCATGTCTTCGGGCAACGGGCTGGTGAACGGGTGGTGCATAGCGCCGTAACGCTGTTCTTCTTCGTCGTATTCAAGCAGCGGAAAGTGGTCGACCCAGAGGAAATCATAGCGGTCTGCCGGCATCAGGTTTGCGGACTCTGCAATATCGAGCCGCAGCCGGCCGAGCGCCGAACAAGCGATCGGGGGTTGATCGGCGACCACGAAAATGACGTCGTTCGGCTCGGCACCGCAGGCGCTGACAATGGCGGCGATTTCCTCTTCGCTGAGGAACTTGGCTATTGGCGATTTTGCCTGTCCGTTGGTCTCGACCTTGAGATGGATGAGGCCTTTGGCCCGGGAGAGTTTTACGACTTCGGTCCATTCGGCGATCTTCTTGCGCGACGCGATCTCAGCATGGGCTTTGGCAGTGATCGCCTTGACGACACCGCCAGCGGCAGCTGTATTCCTGAAGACCTGAAACTCCGAATTCTTGACGGCTTCGGTGAGATCCACGAGCGTCATCTCGAATCGGGTATCGGGTTTATCGGTGCCGTAGGTATTCATTGCCTCTGTGTAAGCCAATCGGCGAAAGGGCCGTTCGATCTCGACACTCTTGATTTCCAGCATGACGGCTGCAAGCATGCCCTCGATGACTTCGTAGATGTCCTCGGCGGTAACGAACGACATCTCGACATCAATCTGCGTGAATTCCGGCTGCCGATCGGCACGGAGATCCTCATCACGAAAGCAGTGGGCGATCTGGAAATATCGCTCGATGCCGCCGACCATGAGAATCTGTTTGTACTGCTGCGGCGCCTGTGGCAGGGCAAAGAATTGTCCCGGAAAAACGCGACTGGGCACGAGGTAATCGCGCGCGCCCTCGGGCGTGCTCTTCGAGAGGATGGGGGTTTCGACGTCGACGAATCCCTGGCCGTCAAAATAATCACGAACGACCTTCGTAATCCGGTGCCGCAGCTGCAAATTTCGGCCCAGGTTTGAGCGGCGCATCTCGAGATACCGGTACTTCAGGCGCAGGTCTTCGCTGGTCTGTGGATCGTCGAAATTGTACGGCATTGGTTGTGATCGATTTTCGACTTCAATATCGGCGACAACGACTTCGACCTCGCCGGTCCCCAGATTAGGATTGACCGTGTCGGCAGGGCGTGCCCGCACGTTACCAGCGGCGGAAACGACCCATTCCTCACGGATTGCCTTTGCCTGTTCCGCGGCACTGGGGACATCGTCGGGGTTGATGACAATTTGAGTGATTCCCTGGCGATCGCGCAGGTCGATGAAAATCAAGCCGCCCAGGTCGCGGCGGCTGTTGACCCAGCCGCTGAGGACGACCTTCTCGCCATTATCGGCGGTGGTGAGTTGGCCGCATGTGTGTGTTCTTTTCATGAGAGTGTGTGTGGAAAAGTTCGAGAAGTTTAGATTTGCATCACTTGGCCAGCAGCCGGCCGATCCGGTCCGGCAATTCAGCCAATGGAATCTCCTGTTGCTCAGCGTCCGCCATATTTTTACATACGATGTTATCGCGGGCTAGTTCGTTGTCGCCACGAATGAGTGCGAACCGGGCATCGTGCTTGTTGGCGGCGCGCATCTGCGCTTTCATGCCGCGGCCATCGAGGTCCATGAGTACGGTGTAGCCCGCGGCCCGTAATTGCCGCGCGAGGACCATGTTCTGGTTCAGGGCCTCACCGCCGAGGCTGACGAGATAGAGGTCGACCGTAATGCCCTCGCGGGTTGTCAAGCCGAGCTGCTCCCGTGCGAGAATGATGCGCTCCATTCCCATGGCGAAACCGACGCCGTTAACGGGTTGCGAGAATCCGGGCAATTGAATGATGTAGCGGCCGCCGCCGCCCAGGGCGTTCTGGGCGCCGATGCCCTCGAAGGCGACTTCGAAGACGGTATGATTGTAATAGTCCAGGCCGCGCACAAGCCGGGGTTCGAGGACAAAATCGATCTGCAGCCGGACGAGGCCGTCGCAGACGCGCTGAAAGTAGTCGCGGCTTTCAGGGCTCACGAGTTTGTCGATGGGCGGCGCGCCGTCTATGGGGTGCTGACACGGTTCGTTCTTACAGTCGAGTATGCGCCAGACGTTGGTATCTAGACGTCGTTTGCAGTCGTCGCACATGGCGGTAATATGGCTGGCGAAATAGTCGTGAAACGTTTGCGCCACGGCTTGGCGGTCACTCTTTGTGCCGCGGGTATTGAGGAGAAGGCTTGTATCGGTTACATCGATCGTTTGCAGGTAGCGGATCAACATGTCGATCGACTCGACATCGATCTCGGGCGCCGTGCGACCGACGCATTCGACGCCGATTTGATGAAACTGGCGTTTGCGGCCGGCGGCCGGTCGTTCGCCGCGGAACATGGCGCCGATATAAAAGACCCGTTTCTCGTCGCCTTGGGGTATGCCGGCATTGGCCAGCGCCCGCATAACGCCGGCAGTTCCCTCGGGGCGCAATGTCAGACTGCGTCCGCCCCGGTCCTCGAAGGTGTACATTTCTTTCCGAACGATATCGGTTTCTTCGCCGATACTGTGAAGAAAGACGTCCGTCCGTTCAAAAATCGGGGTGCGCAACTCGCCGTAGCCGTAGCGTGAAAAGACCTCGTACGCCGTCCCTTCCAAGAGCCGCCATTCGGCCGCGTCTTCCGGCATGATATCCGAAGTGCCGGGTAATGGCTCGACTTTACGCGCCACAATGTGAACTCCGTAAATAAAAAATGACCGGTAATCGGTCATTGTACAACTTAGGCTATGGAGCCGCAAATCACAGTCAAGCGCCGCCCCGAGTTATCCCGCCTATGAGACGCCGGCGGGGACGCGTTCAGTTACTGCGAGTTGCAGCCGGTTGTATCGCCTCTACGATACAAATGAAATCATCCCGACGAGGTATTCAACCTGCCGACCCGATCTTTCATAATCTTTCCGGGCTTGAACTTAACGACCATACGTTCGGGGATTTGCACCGTATTGGTCGGTTCATTTGGGTTGCGGCCGATCCGTTGTTTACGCTGCTTCAATGTGAAGACGCCGAAATTGCGCAGTTCGACTCCGCGTGCCGAGGCCAGTTCGTTGATGATGTGATCCAATGTCTTTTGCACGACCTCGGTCACATCGCGTTGATTCAAGCCCGTCTCGGTGGCGATACGAACCACTAAATCTCGCTTCGTCATGGCACTCTCCCCCTGGTAAAACAGTTGTCGATTACAGATTTGAAGATGCTCACCATTACCAAATAGCGACCGGTAGTGGGCGTCGTAAATTATTAGTGCAGGGATAATAACACGAAACGGCCAGAGCGACAAGCAAATTCAAAAAAAATCGTGCGACTCGGAGCGGTCGCGAAATGGCGTGGGTTCATTGTTTTTTTGGGGAAATCATGTACCTTCAGCAGCTTCACATGAGACCAATTCGCGTCTTGCTCGCCGAACGCCTGCCCGCCGAGGGGGTGACTGCAATCTACCGGTCCCCCGAACCAATAACCAAAGACCCAACACCAAGTTTCTGAGGAGCGTCCGCCGGCTCGCAGTGCGAGCCGACGGCTGACGGATCGCACTCCAAGGGGCAGCCATGAAACGTGACGCGTGAACGCGTGTTGGAGCGAAGCGGAAATTAATTCAAAACAGGAGATCCAAGGATCTCCTGTTTTGAATGTAAGAGGACATACCGATGACACAACATGGATTCAGCAGACGATGGCGGTCAGTCATGTTTTCGGCGGTCGCGTTCCTTACGGTCGTTACGTATCATAGTGTTGCGCAGGAGATCGAGACGTTGGCGAACGGGCTGCAGGTGGTGGTAAAGGAAAATCACGTGGCTCCAGTGGCCGCTGTTCGCATCTATGTAAAGACAGGGAGCATCTCCGAGCAGGAATTCCTGGGTGCCGGGATTTCACATCTTTTCGAGCATCTGATAAACGGCGGCACGACACGGACTCGGACGGAGGAGGAGATCACCGCTTCGATCGATCGTCTGGGCGGTGCAAACAACGCATACACAAGCTCCGACCATACCTGCTACTACATCACCACATCCGCGGAACAGGTTGGCGATGCCATCGATCTGATGGCAGACTGGATGATGAACAGCACCTTTCCTCAGAATGAGTTCGATCGCGAAATGGGTGTTGTTCTGGAGGAACTGAAAAAGGGCCGGGAGGAACCGGCGCGCATCATCAATCAGGAATTTGCTGCGACCATGTTTGCCGTGCATCCCGCACGTTTTCCGACCATTGGTTACGAGGAGCAGGTCACGAAACTGACGCGGGATGATATTGTCGCGTATTACAATCGCATGTATGCGCCGAACAATATGGTTATCGTCGCCGTCGGTGATTTCAATGCTGCGACCGTAAGCGGCAGGATCCGCGCGGCCTTTAAGGATTTCGAGCGGCGCGCGTTGCCGGCGATTTCTCTGCCGGCGGAGCCACGGCAGCTGGGCACGCGCATCCGCGAAATCCGCAAGCCGGGCCTCGACGGGACCTACATACGTTTCGGCTTTCACACGGTTCCCATTGACGATCCGGCTCTTTATGCCCTGGACGTCCTGAGTTTCGTTCTCAGCCGCGGGCGCAGTTCGCGCCTTGTTCGCATCCTCCAGGAGGAGCGGCGGCTTGTTTCGTCCATATCGACCTATTCCCACACCCCCCAATATGATGCCGGTGTCTTCGTCGTCTACGGCACATGTCGCGACGAGCAGGTAGACGAAGCAATAGCGGCGGCCTTCGAGGAAATCACTCGAACCCGGACTGAGCCTGTGACCGAAGACGAGCTGGAAAAAGCCAAGCGGCAGAAGATTGCCGGCGACATTCTTGCCAAGCAGACGGCCGCAGATGAGGCAGCGAGCATCGGCATCAATGTCATTACCACGAACAACCCGAAGTTTGACGACGTTTATCTGGATGGGATCCGGAAGGTAACGGCGGAGGATGTCAAGGCGGTCGCGCAGACGTTTTTTCATGATGACAACCTGTCGATCGTGGTTTTGCGCCCGGTAGCCGAATCGGCGGAGACGGCTGTTGATTCCGGCAAACAGGAGGATCGGCCGATTCAAAAGATCGAATTCCCGAACGGCCTGCGGCTGCTCGTTAAGGAGAATCCAAACGTGCCCTTGGTCAACATGCGGTTGCTGTGTCTCGGCGGGGTTCGTCTCGAGCCCGAGGGGCAGGCAGGGATCAGCCGGCTTACCGCCGAAATGATGACTCGTGGCACGGCCACGCGCAGCCGGGACGACATTGCCTCCGCCTTCGACAACATGGGCGGCCGATTGACGGCGTTTTCGGCGAACAACAGTTTTGGTGTGACCGCGGAGGTGCTGAGCGAAGACTTCGAGAAGGCATTGGAGATTCTCGCCGATATCATCCTCAATCCCTTATTTCCGGAGTCTGAGTTTGAGACGGTGAAAAGCAACACGCTCGATGCGATTCAGCGGCGTTCGGACAGATGGGACCAGGAAGTGGCGCACCTATTTCGTCACCAGTTTTTCACTGCGCATCCGTATCGCTTCGATTCCCTCGGTGAAGCCGATACGGTTTCCGCCATAGATGCGGCGGGCTGCCGTGAGTTTTATGACAATCATCTGGTGCCGCGCAATAGCGTGATTACCGTATTCGGCGATATCGATGCGGGTGTAGTGCACACGGCAGTACGCGAGGCATTTGCAAGCTTCTCACGGGATGCGCCGGCGGTGTCGAAACCGGCGCCGCAGCCGCCGCCGGTCGAGGACCGGGAAGTGCGCAAGACCGTGAAACGGCAGTTGGCCGCTGTCTATATTGGCTATCCAGGGCTGAGTGTATATGACAAATCCGATCGTCATGCGATGATTGTTCTGGATGCGGTCATTTCAGGCATCGGCTTTCCCGGCGGTTGGCTCTACCAGCACCTTCGGGGCGGCGACCGGGACCTGGTCTACGTCGTGCATGCGTTCAACTTTGTCGGGATCGAGCCCGGGTACTTCGGAATTATGGCGGCATCATCAGCTGACAAGATGGACGAGGTGATCGACATTATATTGAAGGACGTGGCGGCCATTCGAGAGAATCGCGTCGATGCAGATCAACTGGATAAAGCCAAGACGATTTGCGCGACAATGGACAAACTCGACAGGCAGACCAACAGCGACGTGTCATTGCAAGCCGCGGTGGATGAACTTTACGGCCTCGGCTACGACTATTCGGATTTTTACACTGACCGGATAATGGCGGTGACCGCCGAGGATGTTCGCAATGCGGCGCGCAAGTATCTCACGAATTACGTTCTCGTCCGCACGGGGCCGGAAGCGGCGGCGGAGTGAACAAGAGATGAGAATGGCGATTAGTGAGTGGAGGCTGGAAACTGGACACTGGGAACTTGGTGGAGCGGAAATCCGCCTCAGGCGGAAAACTCGATCGTCTAGAAATTTATTTTTTTATATTCAACAGCACTTCACTCGTAATCGATTACGAATGGGTCGATTACGAATCACGGATCAAAAGCCTCGGCAAAGCCGGCTAACTCGAAACTCTCCTGGAACAAATTCTTGATCCCTCCTCTTAATCCCTCCTCTTAAATCCATGCGGCATTGGGATTAAGAGGAGGGATTAAGAATTTGTTCCAGTTTGCCAAAACTGGCACGGCCATTCTCTGCTGAACACTGGATACTGGGGATTTTGGATTAGGGACCGACACTGTTCGCCTAAGCATTCCTTTGCAATCCCCGTACCGGGCTTAGGTCGCCCAAATCGTCCTCGTCTTTCTCCCTCGTCCCCATCCTCGAGACCTTTGCCCGGTCAGCACACCCCATGCTTCATCCATCGAGGACGAAGCACGAGGACGAGGGTCTGGGTTTGTACAGCAAAATCCGATTTTAGTAAACAGTATTGATGATTTGGGATTTGGGATTGCGGATTGGGGGAACGGGGAAGGTCTGTGGGGGCTTGATTGTCAAAAAAACAATTCTGGTCAAAATAATTGAAGATCCTCGGCATATCAGCGTACTACCACGATTCAGCGGCGGCATTGGTCGTTGACGGTGACATTGTTGCTGCAGCGCAGGAAGAACGATTCACGCGTAAGAAGCACGATTTCGGTTTTCCCGGCAAAGCCATCCAGTATTGCCTCGCGGAGGCCGGAATCGGCGAGGAGGATCTGGATTATGTTGTCTACTATGAGAAACCGCTGCAGAAGTTTGACCGGCTTCTGGAAACGTATCTGGCGTTTGCTCCGCGCGGCTTTAGATCCTTCTGCCAGGCGATACCGTTGTGGCTGAAAGAAAAGCTCCACCTTCCCCGTGACCTTCGTCGCGGATTGAATGAACGGTACGACGGGCCGATTGTTTTTACGGAGCATCATGAGTCTCACGCCGCCAGCGCATTTTTCCCGTCGTCGTTCGACGAGGCTGCAATTGTGACAATGGACGGTGTGGGCGAGTGGGCGACGGCAAGCGTCGGCCGTGGCCAGGGTAATCGTATCGAGATTTTCCAGGAGATGCATTTTCCGCATTCGGTGGGTCTTTTGTATTCAGCGTTCACGTACTACTGCGGGTTTCGTGTCAATTCGGGTGAATACAAACTGATGGGGCTGGCGCCTTATGGGGAACCGAAGTACAAGGCTTCGATCCTGGAAAATATCGTCGAAGTGAAGGACGACGGTTCAATCTGGATGGACATGTCGTACTTCAACTACTGCCAGGGCTCGACCATGACATCGGAGAAGTTTCATCGGCTGTTCGGCGGTGCCCCGCGGCGTCCTGAAGTGAAAATGACACAACAATACATGGACCTCGCGGCTTCGATCCAGGAGGTGACGGAGGATGTCATGCTGAAGATGTGCCGGCATGCCAAGGAACGGACGGGCTGCCGTAACTTATGTCTTGCCGGGGGTGTTGCGTTGAATTGCGTCGGCAACGGGAAGATCCTGCGCAGCGGCGATTTCGATAATGTCTGGATACAGCCGGCGGCCGGCGATGCCGGCGGCGCCCTCGGCGGCGCGCTGTTTCTGTGGTACCAGCTCCTCGAGAACGCGCGCGACGGCGCCGAAAGCGATCGCCAGACCGGCAGTCTATTGGGGCCGGGATACGGCGAGAACGACATCCGGGATTGCCTGGACGACCTAGGTGCCGAATATACGCTGCTCGATAGTGACGACGAGCTTCTCGATCGCGTCAGTACGTATATCGCGGGAGGGAAGGTGGTCGGCTGGTTTCAGGGCCGGATGGAGTTCGGTCCGCGAGCACTCGGTTCGCGGAGCATTCTCGGGGATGCACGCAGCCAGACCATGCAGTCGATCATGAACCGAAAAATAAAATTTCGGGAGTCATTCCGACCGTTCGCCCCGAGTGTGCTGCGCGAGCATACGAGCGATCATTTCGAAATCGAGGAGGAATCGCCGTACATGCTGCTGGTGGCCGACGTCCGGGAAGAACACCGTACAAAGCTGTCCGATGACGAGAAACGACGTATGGCCGAGGGCGACATTCGCGAACGTGTGCACATGGCACGTTCAACGATTCCGGCGATCACACATCTCGATTACTCAGCCCGCGTGCAGACGGTTGACGAGAAGCGGCATGGACGCTACTACCATTTGATCCGGCGATTTCATGACAAGACGGCCTGCCCGGTCATCATCAATACGAGCTTCAATATCCGGGGGGAACCGATTGTTTGTACACCGCGGGACGCCTACAACTGTTTTATGAACACGGAAATGGACGTCCTGGTCCTGGAGCGGTTCGTATTGATGAAGGATGATCAGCAGCGACGCGATGACGACGCAAAGGAGGGATACCGGAAGGAGTTTCCGCTGGATTAGGGAAAAGATCCCGTATACTGTATGTGCGGCCGTTAGTGCCGCGAGTCTTAATTGCGTCAAATTAGTTGAACTCATTTGCGACTCACGACACTGGAATATTATTGGAACGACAACATTGAGACTTCATTGCTATGCCTGAGGGAAAGAAAACCGACTTCGAAGAGATGGAATCCGAACAGGGACTGATCGGCGAGTTTTGGGGATTTCTGATGGAAAACAAGAAATTCTGGCTGATTCCGATCCTGCTCGTTCTCCTGTTTCTCGGATTCATCATTGTCTTCAGCCCGACAGCGGCGGGACCGTTCATCTATACGCTGTTCTAGGCATCCGCCCGCCGTGGCAGCCTGTGCGCCGTTCGATGGTCAGGACACGACGGAGGAGGCAATGGGTGGAAATCACCGCTCGCCCTCCAGAGGGCGCCGCCTGCAATCGACAGGTCTCTGAACATCACGTGGTGGACGCTCTTCAGAAGCTCGGGATTTCGTGGACGCGGCCCTTCCACATTGGGGCTGTCCGGTCCTACCGTACGGTAGAATTTCATATCGTAAATAATCCGTCAGCCGATGGATCTCAGCGCGCGGTGGCCGAACACTCTCCTGAAACTTAATCGTCCTCGATTGCGCCGCGGTTTTGAGGACGAGGACGATATGTTTCCTGGCACTGCCAAAACTGGTAGCACCGGAACCCCACGGAACACTGAATACTCGCTTATTTCTCTCCAATGATCAATCCATTCAAAGACATTAACTGGCGGCCGGACATTGGCGAGCTCCGTAAATTCGGCATCACGCTGATGATCGGGGCTGTGATCGTGCTGTTTATTTTGATCGGCGTTCATTTTATGTTCGAGAACGCGCGTGGTTTTACACGGTTTTGGAGCAAGGCGTTCCTGGTGGTCATGATCGCCGGTTTCCTTGTCTTGGCCCTGCCGCGGACCTTCAAGCCGATCTACCACATCTGGTTCTTCCTCGGCGCCTGCATGGGGATCGTCATTTCAAACACGATCATGCTGGTTTTCTATTACGTCTTTTTCACTGGCACCGCATTGATTTTGCGATTGACCGGCCGTGACGTGCTTCGCCTCAAGCGCCCGCAATCCGACAGCATGTGGCTCGAGCACAAGCAGCCCAAGGATGTGTCACGGTACTATCGCAAGTACTGAAACAGGCTCCGCACGCGTTCGGTACGGGCAGCCGGATCCAGGCGGGCATGTGATCGCTGACATTGTGCTGGCACTTGTGGATGATGCGGTCACGGTCGCTTTGTGCGCGGCAGATCCGCGAAGTCCTTGCCGTGCAGTGCCTGGGCATAAGAGGCCGGTGAACCTGAAGACGCCGTAATTATAAGTGGTGGCCCCCTTCAGGCCCGCGGTTCTGTTCGCCTCATATGTCGGTAGGCGCTGGTCGTGTGCATAAGATGGCGATCTGGTCGTAGGGCTGGCTCTGGCAAGCATTTGTGCGTAGTTCGCCATCGACCGGATGCTTGGTGAGACGCGGCGGACCGGAATCAGATGTCCATACCCAGTTCGAGTTTGACGTCTTCGCTCATGTTGTCGAAGGACCATGGCGGGTCCCAGACAACCTCGACATTTGTGGTGCCGACACCTTCGAGCGAGTGGAGCATATAATCGACCTCGGAAATCAATTGGGGGCCGTACGGACAACCTGGCGAGGTCAGTGTCATATCGACGCTGAGATTCCCGGAGTCATTGACAATCTTGTATATGAGGCCGAGGTCGACAATGCTAATGCCGAGGTCGGGATCCTCTACGACCCGAAGAACCTCGAGGATCTCGTCAGCGGTGAGTTTGCACGGTTCGGGTTGCGGCGCATCTGTCTTATTGTCATTTGCTGTGATCATGATTTTAACTCATATGGTTCGTTCCAGCAGTTCATAGTTCTGATAGGTGTTCTGTAGTATGATTTTTTTTTGCTGAAAGGTCGCCAGGCTGACGTCGAATATGAACTGCGTCACCTGGTGCTGAAAATGAAACACGGGATCCTTGATGTTGCAGCTTTTCTCCTGGTCGCAGACGTACGTCTCGCAGAGACACGGCGTGAGCCGAACGGGTCCTTCGATCGCTTGAATTACCTGCCCAAGCGTAATATTGTCCAAGGGCCGGTTGAGCTGGTAGCCGCCGCGAACACCCTGGATGGAACGGACAAGGTTCGACCTTCCCAGAGCCTGTAGAACCTTGCCGAGGACCTCCGGCGGCATGTGATAACGCTTGGCGATTTCCCGGCTGCTCGCCAGGTCACCGTCGGACAGCTCCGCCATGTGCAGCAGCGAGATCAGAGCGTATTCAACCTTTCGTCCGAGTTTCAACATTGTATCATTCCGTCTTTGCCTGGTCCTTGCCGCCCTCGATGGCGTTGCGCATGGTGTGCCAGGCGAGGGTCGCACATTTCACACGCACCGGAAACTCGCAGACTCCCGAGAGCGCGATCAGTTTTCCGAGACTGTCGGCATCGAGGTCGCCATCGCTCTTACCGGTCAGCATTTCATGGACGTCGCGAAACAGGGATTCGGCATCATTCTTGTGCATCCCCTTCAAGGCATCAGTCATCATGGAAGCCGACGCCTTTGAAATGGCACAGCCGTTTCCCAGAAAGCTGATGTCCTCGATGCGATCGTCCTTCAACCGGACAAAAACGCTCACCCGGTCTCCGCAGAGCGGGTTGTATCCATCCGCTGAATTTGTGCAGTCCGGCAACTCGCAGAAATTCCGCGGATGCTTGTTATGATCGAGGATGACCTCTTGATACAGTTCGCTAAGCTCCGACATCAGCTGAACACCTCGAGAATGGATGGTAACTCCGTCGCCAGGCGGTCGATTTCTTCCGTGGTATTATAAAAAGCGAAGGATGCGCGCGCCGTCGCCGCGACGCCCAGGCGCTGCATCAGCGGTTGAGTACAATGATGCCCGGCGCGGATGGCGATACCTGAGTGATCGAGAAAGGTGCCGATATCATGGGCATGAACACCTTCGAGAAGGAATGAAACAACAGCAGCTTTGTCGCCGACATTGCCGAACAACTCGACGCCGGGAATTGCCGTCAGGGCTTCCGTCGCGTATGTGACAAGTTCGTGTTCGTAGTCTGCGATCACGTTCAGCCCGACGGCACGGACGTAATCGATGGCGGCCCCGAGGCCGACGGTGCCGGCGATATTCGGTGTGCCCGCCTCGAACTTATACGGCAAGTCGTTATACGTGGTCCGTTCGAAGGTGACGGTGGAAATCATATCGCCACCGCTTTGATACGGCGGCATGGTTTCGAGATACTCCGACTTGCCGTACAAAACGCCGATGCCGGTCGGGCCATACAGCTTGTGGCCTGAAAAGACGTAGAAATCGCAATCCAGTTCCTGGACGTCGATCGCCATGTGTGGCACCGCCTGCGCCCCGTCCACAAGGATCGGGATATCGCGTGCGTGCGCCGCTTCGATCATCTTCCGCACGGGGACAATGGTGCCGAGCGCATTCGAGACGTGCAGGATCGACACGAGCCGGGTGCGGTCATTGAGAAGGGCTTCATAGTCATGAAACAGCAGTTCGCCGTCATCGGTCATGGGAATGACGCGCAGAGCAGCTCCTTTTTCCTCGCAAAGCAACTGCCATGGAACAATGTTAGAATGGTGTTCCAGAGTGGAAATGACGACCTCGTCGCCCTCTTTAATCTGCTTCCCACCGAAACTGCGGGCGACGAGATTAATGCCTTCGGTGGTGCCGCGCGTAAGGATAATCTCGCGGCTGTCGGCCGCGTTGATGAAGGCCCGAATCTTTTCGCGAGCACCCTCGTATGCTTCCGTCGCCCGCTGACTCAGGTCGTGAACGCCCCGGTGGACATTGGCATTCACGGACGTGTAGTAGTCGCTGATCGCGTGAATGACGGCTGCGGGTTTCTGTGCCGTGGCTGCATTGTCGAAATAGATCAGGGGCCGATCCTTGACGGTGTGTTCGAGGATCGGAAAATCCGCACGAATCCGGTTGACGTCAAACTTCGCCGGTTCGGTCATTCGCTTTGCTGAAGCGATGGTTGTTTCTGCCGAGCTCATGGACGGGCCGGATCGGGGATTGGAGTGTTGGAGTGTTGGGTGTTTGTGTGTCTGTGCTCACGCCTCACTCGTCACGAAATCTTGACATGAGTATCGCCTCGACTTCCTCATGAATGGCGTCGATTCTCACATCGGTCACGGCTTCACAGGCGAAGGCGTATGTCAGAATACCTTTAGCGGTCGCTTCGTCAATGCCTCGAGAACGAAGATAAAAAAGGGCATCGGAATCGAGCTGGCCGATCGTCGCGCCATGCGTGCACTTGACGTCATCGGCATAGATCTCGAGCTCCGGCTTGGTATTGATCGTCGCATCATCGGAGAGGAGCAAGGCGCGATTTGTTTGCAGAGCATCCGTCTTTTGGGCACCCGGGCGAACGTAAATCTTGCCGTTAAAGACGCCTGCTGCTTTCTTGTCGAGAATGCCCTTATAAATTTCGTAGCTGTTGCAATGGGGCTTGGCGTGATCGATAAAGGTGTGGTTGTCAATCACCTGATCGTCGGTTCCGAGGTAGAGGCCGTTCAACGTGCAATTGATGCCCTCGCCATCGAGGACGGCATTAATCGTATTGCGCGTGATGTGGCCGCCGATGCTCACCGAGTGCGTCGCAAAGCGGCAGTTATCGACGGCACGAATGTTGAGCTCGGCAATGTGAAAGGCCGCCATACTCTCCCGTTGCACCTTATAGTGATCGACGACGGCACCGTCATCCATGACGATCGCGGTGACCGTGTTGGTGAAATAGGTGGTGTCATTCGGCCCTGCATAGCTCTCGATAATCGTCGCCTCGCTCTGCCGGCCGACGACAATAAGATTGCGCGGATGTACCGCCGCGGTCGGCTCCGGCGCTGTTGTCAGAAAAATGAGATTTATGGGGGATTCCAAAACCGTACCGTCAGGAATCATGACAAAGCCGCCGTCACGAATGAATGCCGTGTTCAGCGCTGTAAACGGATTGCCGTTGAGGCCGGAATTCTGGGCCAGATACTCCCGCGCCAGCGCTCCGTCGGAGTTCATGACATCGGCGAGGCCGCCGACTACGACGTCCGCCGGTAGGCCCTCGGTTGCGGACAGGTCGCGTGCGAACCGGCCGTCGACGAACACCAGCCGATGGCCCGGCCACTTATGGAAGCCGACGCGTTGCAGTTCGCTTTCAATGTCATCGATGGTCCCCGGCGTCGCGGCGCGGAACACCGTGCTCTTCAGCGGGTTGATGTTCGTAAACCGCCATTCCTCATTGCGGTGATTCGGAAACCCGAGCTCCGTAAAACGGTCGATGCCGCGCTGCCGCAGGCTGTCGAGCCATTCCGTATCGGATTGTTCAGCCTGAAATTGCTGAAAGAGTTCGAGAAAGTTACCATGTTCCGGTTTCGTCATGCGTTCAATTCCTCGGCGATAGCGTCTTCAGGCTCGGTTCGCAGCCAGTCATAGCCGCGCTCTTCGAGCTCCAGTGCCAACTCCTTGGTCCCGGATTTTACGATTCGACCGTCAGAGAGGACGTGCACGAAATCCGGCGTGATGTAGTTGAGGAGCCGTTGATAGTGGGTCACCACGATGGTGGCGTTGGCCGGCGACTTGAACTGCGTCACGCCATCGGCAACAATTTTGAGCGCATCGATATCGAGGCCGGAATCGGTCTCGTCCATGATTGCCAGCTTCGGATCCAGAACCAGCATCTGGAAGATTTCATTACGCTTCTTTTCGCCGCCGGAAAAGCCCTCGTTCACCGGGCGGTTGATGAGCGATTCGTCAATGTTCAGGACTTTCATCTTCTCCCGGATGAGCTTGAGAAAGTCCATCGCGTCGAGTGCGTCCTGGCCGCGGTGGGAGCGGATGGCGTTCAGAGCCGTTTTAAGAAAGTAGGTGTTAGAGACGCCGGGAATCTCGACCGGGTATTGAAAGGCCATGAAGATGCCTTCGCGCGCCCGCTCTTCCACATCCAGATCCATCAGATCATTGCCATCGAAGATGATTTCTCCTGCGGTGACTTCATAATCCTCGTGCCCCGAAAGTACTTGAGCCAGGGTACTCTTGCCGGAGCCGTTGGGGCCCATGATGGCATGGACTTCTCCTTTGTTGACACTGAAATTGATGCCTGTGAGTATGTCGTGTTCTTTAACTCGGGCGCAGAGGTTTTTTATTTTCAGCATCGCTCACTCCAGTTTACCATTCCCTTCACTCATCCGACGCTGCCCTCGAGGCTGACGCCGAGAAGCTTGCGCGCTTCGACGGCGAATTCCATGGGCAGTTCACGGAAAACTTCCTTGCAGAAACCGTTGACAATCATCGAGACGGCGTCTTCCTCGGAGATGCCGCGCTGCTTGCAGTAGAACATCTGGTCGGCGCCGATCTTCGACGTCGTCGCCTCGTGTTCGACGTGCCCGGTGGTGTTGCGTACCTCGATGTACGGAAATGTATGGGCGCCGCACTTGTCGCCGATGAGCATCGAGTCGCACTGCGAATAGTTGCGGGCATTGGTGGCGCTCTTGGCGACACGGACCAGCCCGCGGTAGGCGTTTTGGCCTTGACCCGCGGAAATGCCCTTTGACACAATCGTGCTCTTTGTGTTCTTGCCGATATGGGTCATCTTGGTCCCGGTATCGGCTTGCTGATAGTTGTTGGTCAAGGCCACGGAGTAGAACTCGCCGACGGCGTTGTCGCCTTTGAGGATCACGCTCGGGTATTTCCAGGTTATGGCTGAGCCGGTCTCGACCTGTGTCCAGGAGATCTTTGAATTGTCGCCGTCACAGCGACCCCGTTTGGTGACAAAATTGTAGATGCCGCCCTTGCCGTTCTTGTCGCCGGGATACCAGTTCTGGACCGTCGAGTACTTGATCGTGGCATCCTTGTGCGCAAACAGTTCGACGACGGCGGCATGGAGCTGATTGGTATCGCGGATCGGCGCCGTGCAGCCCTCGAGATAGCTGACGTAACTGCCTTCTTCGGCGACAATCAATGTGCGCTCAAACTGGCCGGTATCCGCCGAATTGATGCGAAAGTACGTCGATAGTTCCATCGGGCAGCGGACGCCTTTGGGGATATAGCAGAAGGAGCCGTCACTGAAGACGCCCGAATTGAGAGTCGCGTAAAAATTGTCACGATACGGCACGACACAGCCGAGGTACTGCTCGATGAGCTCGGGATGGTTCTGAACCGCTTCGGAAAAGGAACAGAAAATGATTCCTTCGGCAGCCAGTGTCTCTTTGCAAGTCGTCGCCACACTGACGCTGTCAAATACGGCATCTACGGCGACGCCGGCCAGCAGCTTCTGCTCTCCCAGTGGAATGCCCAGCTTCTCATAGGTACGCAGCAACTCCGGATCCACTTCATCCAGGCTCTCCAGTTTTTCCTTCGGCTTCGGAGCCGAGTAGTAGATCATGTCCTGGAAGTCGATCTGCGGATAGCGGACATGGGCCCACTCCGGCTCCTCCATTGTCAGCCAATGCCGATAAGCCCGCAGGCGCCACTCGAGGAGAAAGTCCGGCTCGTTCTTCTTCGCCGAGATGAAGCGGACGATGTCCTCATTCAATCCCTTCGGCGCGGTGTCCGCTTCGATATCGGTAACGAAGCCCCATTTGTACTCACGCTCCGTGTACGCGGCGACGACCTCATCGATTTCCGCCGCCTCGGACTTCCCCGCGGACCGGGAGTCGGGTGCATCCGGGACCGCAACAGTCCCGTAGTTGTCAGAATTGTCTGTTGTCTTTGTCATGGATCGCTGATGTCACCTGGTTTTGCAAGAGCTCTGAATTAAACGGAAAAGCTGGCGCCGCAGCCGCAGGACTCCGAGGCGTTGGTATTGGTCAAGCGGAATCCCGCCTGGATGAGATCGTTGGAATAGTCGACATTGAGGCCCTCAATAAACAAGGAACTCCGCGGATCGGAGACAATGCGGATTTTGTCCTTTTCGTAGACAACGTCATCGTTGTCAGCCAGTTCGTTTTCAACGGTGGCGCTGTACGTATTTCCCGAACAGCCGCCGGCGACCACCGCGACGCGCAGGAACCGGCTCGGATCCTGCCGCATGTACTCAGCGAGCTTATTCCTGGCGGCTTCCGTGATCGTGATCGCCACGGTGTTGTCAAGTTTTACGGATTCCACTTTCATTCACTCCTCGGTAAAATCAGATTTCTCTGTAAAGCAGACAGGGCACAGCCAGTCATCTGGCAGGTCTTCAAAGGCGGTACCCACCGCGACGTCTGATGTCGGATCGCCCATTTCCGGGTCATAGATGTATCCGCAGGTGATGCAGATGTAGGTTTTCATCACAGTATCCAAGTTTGAGCCTCCTGGTAAACTTTGGTGTTTGCCATTTATGGTTGTGCAGCGGACTCCACAGGTTTCGTCGACGATCTCAGGTCGGCTTGGCGACGGTTAAATACGACAAAAGTTGTCTTATTTCCGACCAAAAAAAAACGATGCGGCCGCCGCCATCAGGGTATCGGGGAAAAGGAAACAGCCAGATTCCACGTAATCATAAAGAAAAATAGGATCAAATTGATCGGATTTCAAGCCCGAGTCTCGAAAACCAGCCCAATTCATCGTTCGCTGCCATAAGCGAACGCGATCGGCGCATCGACATGTTTGCCGATGCTCTTGTGGACGGGACAGTGTGCCGCCGCCCGTTCCAGCCGGGTCCGGTCGTTCGCCGCCAGGGCGCGCGGAATGCGGACGGTGACCGGCAAGCGTCGAATACGCCGGACCGGTTCGCTCTCCATCTCTTTGCAAACGGAAACGGTCATGCCGCTGAGGTCGATACCGTGTTCGTTGGCAACGATGCCCATGATTGTGGCTATGCAGGTCCCGAGACCGGTGGCGACCAGATCGGTCGGCGAGAAGCTCTCGCCCTTGCCGTGGTTATCCACGGGCGCATCCGTTATCAGCCGGGTTCCGGACGGCTCGTGAACGGCCTCGCAACGCAGGTCGCCTTTGTATTCAATTTTGATGCTGACCATACAATTTTGATGCTGACTATTTAGGTTGGGAATGGTTTAGAGACGGGAGACCAACGGACTGTCCCTCCCAAAAATTCCATCCGCCTCAAAAAACTTTACATCCCGCCGATCTTTCGTCAATAGTGACGCGGTAATTTTCATTTGAATTGTTGACGGGCAGGGGAGAGGGTCATGTCAATCCTGAAGGCGGCATCTTTTTCCCTCAAATGCATACGTCGAGCGCGTGATCGGCTCGATTCGCCGGGGACAGTGCTTGAAACATATGATCGTGCTCGGGGAGAGGCATCTGCGGCGGATTCCGGCGGCATACGTTGAATACCACAACAACTCTCGGACGCATCTGTCTGTGCAGGGCGGGAATCGGCGCGGTCTGACCGAATGCCACCCCAACTTAAGCGTCGAAAAGTAACATCCGTGCTGCCGCTACTCGTAATCGACCGATTCGTAATCGATCCATTCGTTTTCGGCGGCATAAACAGGCGTACTGATATTGGGAAGATGGTCGTCGAGACCGCCGCCCCTCCAGAGCCGCTGGCCTGGACGGCCGGTGATTAGAGGGCCGATGTCCACAGCGGCCGCTGCGAATGAGAAGGCACGAAGGGCAGCGATCGCAGGACGGACGCAACGCGACCACCGGGCGAAGCCGACACCGGATGTAGACCATAGGCCCGCAACCTCTTCACCGAACCATCGCCGCGAGCGAAATCGGGATACCGCGCCGCTCACGCGAGCGAGCGATTACGCGGGACCGAATTCCGAATGGATCGATTACGAGTGTATGTGGACTTTGGCTTAAGTTGGGGGGCATTGGGTCAGGCCCCGACCGATTTGACATTCAATTTACGGCGCATAAATTTACCATATATTTCCGTATTGAGCGCTCGTATCTATCCCACCAATCCGGATCCAGGCAACGGCGTCGAGCACCCGCCTGCCCGTGATTCACAGCAATCAATCCCGTCACCAGGCTCACCCCACGATCATGAGTTCACAACAGTATGCCCGGCATCTACGCGTTGCATGTCTCGCCCTTAGTTTCTGTCTGCTGACGGTTTCGATTTGCCGTTCCCAGGACGATGCCGGCCCGCCCCCGGAGACAGTGATAGAGAACGGCCAGGAAGCCACCGAAGCCGTCGATAATGCCGCCGATGCCGCGGCAGATACCGGGGCAGGAACGGATGAACAAGAGACGGATGAAGAGGGGCCATCATTGCTCGTAAAGATTAACGGAGTTCTGGGAAAGGCATTGTTTTTTGATCTGGCCTTCGGCAGGATTAAAATCGAAGAAACCGACCGGGAGGGGCGGCCGATACTTGACGAATCCGGCCAGCAAAAAGTGAAGGTTGTCAAGCTAAAGTTTCTGGTCATTATCCTTCTTCTCAGTGCGATATTCTTTACATTCTGGTACGGGTGGATCAACATTCGCGGATTCAAGCACTCGGTCGATGTCATTCGCGGTCGCTACGATCGTCCGGAGGATGCCGGCGAGATCACGCATTTCCGTGCTTTGACCAGCGCCTTGTCGGCCACCATTGGACTGGGCAATATTGCCGGCGTCGCCATCGCGATTCAGCTCGGGGGGCCGGGTGCGTTCTTCTGGATGCTGTTGACGGCGGTCTTCGGCATGACGGCCAAGTTCAGCAGTTGCACGCTGTCGCAGATGTACCGTCAGGTCAACTCGGACGGGTCGATTTCGGGGGGGCCGATGTACTATCTAGACCTGGGTTTGAAGTCGCTGAGTCCGGGGTTCGGCATGCTGGGCAAGGTTTTGGCGATTGTCTTTGCGCTCATGGTCATGGGCGGCGCCCTCGGCGGCGGCAACATGTTTCAGTCGAACCAGGCATTCGAGGCCTTTGCCAACACTTTCGGCCAAGACCGGGAGACCTGGATGGCGAAGGGAAGTGCCGCGCGTTGGGCGTTCGGGATCGTGTTAGCGATATTCGTGGGTCTCGTGGTCATCGGGGGCATCAAGCGAATCGGCGCGGCCACCGCGAGAATTATTCCGTTTATGTGCAGCATCTATGTGGTGACGTCGCTGTTCATCATTATCTGCAACTTTTCCAAAATACCGGGGACAGCGGCTTTGATCTTTCGCATGGCGTTCACGGACAATGCCTTTTTCGGCGGCATGGTAGGTGTCATGATTTGGGGTATCACGAGGGCCTCGTTCTCTAATGAGGCCGGGCTCGGCAGTGCTGCCATAGCGCATGCGGCGGCGAAGACAGATGAGCCGGTGCGTGAGGGCATTGTGGCGATGATCGGACCGTTCATCGATACCATCGTCGTGTGCTCCATGACCGCGTTGGTGGTCATTATCACCGGGACCTGGAACGATCCGGCGATCACGTCACAGGGGGGCAACATCGGCGTAACGTTGACGACGGAGGCGTTTCGCAGCGCCATTTCCTGGTTTCCGTACATTCTTGCCGTATGCATTGCGCTGTTCGCCTATTCGACGATGATCTCCTGGTGCTACTATGGCGAGCGCGGCTGGATCTATCTTTTAGATCATCTCGGCAGCGGCATCGGATTGAAATCAGTGATCGTGTTTAGGCTTGTGTTCGTCGTTTTCGTCGTCATCGGTGCGGTCGCAAAGTTGACGGATGTCCTGAATTTCTCAGATCTGATGATCCTGAGCATGGCCTTTCCGAACATCGTCGGCAGCGTCATCCTGGCGCCGGTCGTGCTTCGAAAAGTCAAGGACTACTGGAATCGGTACCAGGCCGGTGAAATGCGGCCGGTGAAATGACAGTGATGCGGCGATAAGTTACACGGGTTCTTTCGGCACATTGCGGTCGAGCTCTCGATCGGTCTGGTGATTGTCATTTCGGTGGCGCTGACCGTTCTGGAGATGGCGGCCGGGCCGATTCGGTTTCGGTCGCGATGCTGGAGCATGTTAACGACGGTATCACACTGCTGTTCATTCATTGAGCTGTCGCTCCGTTGTTGCGCGGCGCCATCGCGCAAGCGTTTTTTTCGCGAGTTCTGGATTGACATCATAGCCTGCCTGCCGCTGTTTCGCGCTTTCCGAATTTTGCGCGCGCGCTGCGCCTGCTGCGAATTCTGGGGCTGGTACACGCGCTACGTCTAGCTACTTCCCGTATGCGGCGCGGCGTTGTCGAGTACGTGATCGTGACCGGTCTGGTGCTGTTGACGGTCACATTCGGCAGTGTGGCGATGCTCGCTTTTGAAAGTCGGGTCAATCCCGATCTGAACTAGTCTCGGCGACGCCTTCTGGCACATCGTTTATCTGCTGTTCGCGGGCGAACCGCTCGGTGATCCACATTCCCTCGGCGCCAAGTTTGTGACCGTCTTCATCATGTTCACGACGCTCACCATCTTTGCCATGTTCACGGGGACGGTTTCCGCCTTTTTGGTCGAACGCTTACAGCAAGGAGGGGCGCAATCGTGGATTGGGAGTAGTTCGAGAAACCACGTCATTATCTGCTGCAGGAGGATTTCACGAAGGTGTCGTCGTTGGAGAAGGCCGGCGTTCACCGGGCCAGCATCTGCATCATTCTGGCGGACACGTCCCAAGTCCGCAACGACTAGGACGCCGACGCACGGACGATTCTGGCGGCGTTGACGGTGGAAAAACTGAAGCCGAACATATACACCTGCGCCGAGCTCTACAACTGTGAATTCAGTTCACATTTGCAGATGGGCAAGGTGAATGACTTTGTGGTGACCGGCGAACACAGCGCCTTCCTTCTTGTTCATGCGGCTCTGAACCGCAGTATGGTGGGCAAAGTATTTACCGATTTGCTGACCTTCAAGGGCGACGATCAATTCTTCCGTCTACCGACCACACCCGAGTGGATCGGCAAGCCTTTCCTGAATCTTTTCATTCATCTGAAGACGACGTGCGACGCTATTCTGGTGGCCGTCTATGATGCCGAGGGTCGGTATTACATCAACCCGAAGCATTATGTGTTCGAGGAAGGCGCCGAGGCGGTGGTGATCGCGAGCCGAGATATCAAGTTATGAACTTTTTCCATCGGGAAAATTCATAACGTCTGGGCGGATTATTTTCTGCACCGCAGCCGCGGATCGCCTCCCCCCCGGGGGGAGGGCTGGATCTGAGTTTTCAGTTGTCACTCTTCATTCGCTGCAACTCGTCCCGAACCTTGGCGGCCTCTTCGTAGCGTTCATCCGCCACCGCCTTCTCCAACCGCACCTTCAGCCGTTCGACGGGATCGATCGACTCGGGTTCCTCTGCCTCCTCGGCGTTCTGCTTCGCCTGATTGATGTTGACTGCGGCAGACTTGAAAACGTCATGATGTACAAAGATCGGAGCGTCGAAACGCAGCGCTAGGGCGATGGCGTCGGACGGCCGCGAATCGACGTCGATTTCTTCACCATTTTTGTTGAAAAAAATCCGGGCGTAAAAAGTGCCGTCGACCAACTTCGTCACATGAATTCTGTTTACAGTGCAATCCAGCGTGCCGAGCACGTTCTTGAAAAGATCATGTGAAAGTGGCCGGGGAAATTCATGCCTGTTGTACGCCGCCGCGATTGAATGGGCTTCCGCGGCGCCGATGCAGATGGGCAGTACATTTTCGTTGTTGTCCTGCTTCAAGAAGATAATAAATCCGAGATTACTCAGAGAAATATTCTCAATCTTGACACGAAAGAAATCTCCGTTTGGCTCCATTGCTCAATTCCTTCGCCGGTTCAAAATGTTTAGGGTAATGAACTGGTCGTGATATCAAGCATACTCCCTTGACATCCGGCTGATACATTATGTCGAATGCCTCGAATTGTCAATTGCCAAAGGTACGGACCCGGCCGATAACGCGAGTCGTTTCCGACAGTGGGAATAACGCGATTGCCACAAATTTATCAAGCCGCAATTATCATACCAGCATTGGAGTTTACCGGGTCACGTACTTCAGGATCCGGACGACTTGATCCGGCGTCGCGGCAACGGCGAAAGCGGCGCTGTCGACCTCTTTCAGGGGATGGGTGAGGTCGGCACTGTGCAGGGTGATAAGGCGCTTGCCGCACGCGGCCGCGTAACCGGCATCAAAGGCGGCGTTCCATTGCCGGTATTTTTCCCCAAAACAGACGACTACGATGTCCGACTTTTCGATCAAGGTGCGCGTGCGAATCGCATTGATCTTGCCGCCTTTGTGATCGACCCAGAACGGCTTTTCCTCAGCGCCGAGGATCTCGATACCGCAATTATCACTAACCCCATGATCCGTGACCGGACCGACAAGTTCAACGGGCAGTTTCTCCCGTCCCACGCCGTCGGCAATCTCCTGGCGCCAGTTGCTGTGGATTTCGCCGGCAAGATAGACCCGCCAATTCAAGACGTTCATGAATCAGTGTAGCTCCTGAGAAGCTTTGGATTTCAATTCGTAATCATCCGGCAGCCGCCGGCCGATGACGACGGACGCCGCGAGGACCGAAACTTTGATCGCAAGCTACCGCCATCATTGTGGATTGCAAACACAATCTTCGAAGGTAGAATACGGCCATGAAAATTTTGCTGACAGAAACCGAGGTCCGCTGCCTGGGCGCGCTCATCGAGAAATCAATCACGACGCCCGACTACTATCCGATGACCCTGAATGCCCTGACCAATGCCTGTAATCAAAAATCGAATCGGGACCCGGTTGTCCACTATACGGAAGAGACAGTGGCCCGGACACTCGACTCCCTGTGGAACAAGAAACTGGTAACACATGTCAGCGAGGCCGGCAGCCGTGTGCGGAAATATGGGCACGATTTTACGGACGTTTTCGAGCTCGACCCGGCGGCGGTGGCGGTGGCCTGCACGTTGATGTTGCGGGGACCGCAGACATTTGGGGAAATCAAGGGACGGTGTGCGCGCATGCACGAGTTCGCAACGTTGAAAGATGTTGCGCAAACGCTCGAGTCATTGGCGAACCATAATGAGGGGGCGCTGGTTCTGAAGCTGGAGCGGCAGGCGGGACGCAAGGAGTCGCGCTACGCACACCTCCTTGCCGGGACGCCGGAGTTCCCGGAGTCAGAATTCGAAATTCCGGCGGAACCTGCCACCCTTGCGGTGCTGGAGGAGAACGATCGGATCACAAAATTGGAAAACGAAACAGCCGGGCTTCGCCGTGAACTGGAAGCTTTGCGCGATCGCCTTAACGCCTTCGTCCGGCAGTTCGAGTAGTTGGCGCCTATGGCCGCAAAACTCAGTTGGATTTGCCAAAAATCGGTACTATTGTTCGCTACCACAGGTAGGATTCCTTCCATCTGTCAGCCGATGGATCACGGAACGCTACGGTATAGGCAAATCCAGCCGAGTTTTGCGGCCATAGGATGGCGCCCTCAACGATTCCCAGCCAATGAACGACGACGAAATTCGCCATCGCATCGAGACGCTGCGCCGTGACCTGGACTATCACAACCACCTGTATCACGGTGAGGCGCAGCCCGAAATCTCAGATTCCGAGTATGATCGCCTCTATGCCGAACTTGCCGACCTGGAGGCGGCCAACCCCCGCCTCGTCACGCCGGATTCACCCACGCAGCGCGTCGGCGGCGCCGTTCTGACGGAGTTCGTCAGCTATCCGCACAGCGTGCCTGTCCTCAGTCTCGACAACACGTATTCTCCTGACGAACTGCGTGCCTTCCACAGCCGCGTTATGCGGAATCTGGGCTTGGATCAGATCGATTACTTCGTCGAGCCGAAGATAGACGGGGCCAGTGTTTCGTTGCGCTACGAAAACGGTCGACTCACTCGGGCATTGACCCGGGGCAACGGCGTTGCCGGCGATGATGTGACCGCGAATATCCGGACGATCCGGAGCGTCCCGAGCCGGCTGCCGGGCGCCGATCCCCCTGCCGTATGGGAGGCGCGGGGCGAGGTTTTTATGGCTAAAGATGACTTTTCCCGACTCAACGAAGAGCGGGAGGCGGCCGGCGAGGCAGCGTTTGCCAATGCCCGCAACGCCACGGTGGGCTCCATGAAATTGCTGGATTCCGGGGAAGTCGCCAAGCGGCCGCTCGATGTGATTTTCTACGCTCGCGGCGAAATCGTCGGGACGCCGACAGCAACACAGATGGAATTTGTCGAGTCGCTGCGAGAATTTGGATTCAAGACCTGTGCGTTCAGCCGCGTTTGCTCCGGCATTGACGGCGCTCTCGCGGCCGTCGACGATCTCGAGAACGAACGGCCCCGTTTTCCGTACGAGATCGACGGGGCGGTGATCAAAGTCAATCGGTTCGACCTACAGGACCGGCTGGCGGCGACGGCCAAGGCGCCGCGTTGGGCGATCGCCTACAAGTACGCCGCCGAGAAAGCCGTAACGAGATTGAAGGAACTGACGGTTCAGGTCGGCCGCACCGGAGTGTTGACGCCGGTCGCCGAACTGGAGCCCGTCGTTCTGTCCGGCACCACGGTCAGCCGTGCGACGCTGCACAATTTCGAGGAAATCGCGCGCAAGGACATTCGCATCGGCGATGCCGTCGAGATTGAAAAAGCTGGGGAGATCATTCCCGCTGTTCTGAGGCCGTTGATCGAAAGGCGCACGGGCAGCGAAGGCGTCATTGCCGTACCGGCAGCCTGTCCGAGCTGCTGCGGCGCCGTCGTTTCCGGCGATCGCGAGGTCGCGATTCGCTGCGTCAACACCGAATGCCCGGAACAGGTAAAGAATCGACTCCGCCATTTTGCCAGCCGCGGCGCCATGGACATCGAGACGCTGGGCGAATCAATGATCGAGCTTCTCGTCGACAACGATTTCGTTCGCAGTCCCGCCGACCTGTACGAATTCACCGACGACCAGCAACGCCGCCTCACGGAATTCGGAGGTCTCGGGGAGAGGTCGGTTCAAAAACTCTTGGATGCCCTGGAGCAGAGCAAATCAAATCCGCCGTGGCGCCTGCTCTTCGGTTTGGGAATTCGTCACGTCGGCGAAAGGGCGGCGCGAACACTGATCGATTTTTATTCCGATATCGATGTGATCACGAAGGTGCCGTCGGACCAATTGACCGAGGTCCCGGACATCGGTCCGATCGTCGCGGACAGCATTGTCGAATTCGTTCAGAATGATGCCAACCAGCGGATGTTGGAGCGCTTGCGCGCCGCCGGTGTGAAGTTCAAGGTGGCGGTCGCCGCAGTAAGCTCGGACTCGATGTTTTACGGCAAGGCCTGTGTCATCACCGGTACGCTCAGCGATCTGACGCGGGATCAAGCCCGTGATATGCTGCTCGACCTCGGGGCCAAGGTCTCGGGCAGTGTCAGTGCCAAAACCGACTTTCTGATCGCCGGTAAGAGTGCCGGTTCAAAGTTGGACAAGGCGCAGAAGCTGGGCGTCCGCATACTCGATGAAACCGAGTTCAAGGAAATGTTGGGCGAATCACCGGCGTCGACGGCACTTTGAGGCCGATACGCAGGGGCCCGAAAATCGAGCGCATCCACTTTGTTTGACGTGAGCCGAATGAGACGGTCAGAACTTCTACTATTGCTCTACCTTTTCTGCTTCATCTCCGGTGCCACGGGTCTGATCTACGAGGTCATCTGGGAAAAATACATGACGCTCTTTTTCGGCGCCAGCGCGTACTCGCAGGCGGCGGTACTGACCACTTTCATGGCCGGGCTGGGGCTGGGGAGTTTCCTTGTCGGGCGTTATGCCGATGTGGCCCGCAGCCGGCTGCTCCTGTACAGTGGTCTCGAGTTGGTAATCGGTCTCTACGCCCTCGTCTTTCCGTTTTTCCTCGATCTCGCCGAGCACTGTTATACCGGGGTTCTCGACAATGACTCCGGCCGCGGTTTCGTTCTTCTCGTCAAGTTCGTCCTGTCCTTTCTGATCATGGTCGTACCGGCGATGATGATGGGCGGGACCCTTCCAGTCCTGGCACGAATCTTCATTCATCGCCTCAGTGATTGCGGCCGGCAGCTTGCCATTCTGTATTTCGTCAATACACTCGGTGCTGTTGTCGGCTGCTTGGTTGCTGGATTTGTCTTGATCGGCGCGTTCGGTTTCAAGGGATCGATGTATCTCGCCGCCGCGGCCAACATTGCCATCGGTCTCATTGTCCTGCTGATTCGCAACAGCACAGGCGAACCGGTGGACGACAGCAGCGTTCGAGCTGTTCGGGAAGTGACGCGGCCCGCGTTTCGCGGAGACCCGGTAAAATGGTTCCTGTTTGCCGCCTTTCTGACGGGACTGGCATCCATGATTTATGAAGTCGCATGGATTCGGGTCTTGTCGAACATGCTTGGCTCGTCGACGTATTCGTTCGCCATGATGCTTGCCGTGTTCATATCAGGGATCGCATTTGGCAGTCTGCTGATCTCGGCGTTCATCGATCGGTTCCGCGACATTGCCGCGGTCGTGATCGGGCTCGAGTTTCTCCTTATCCTGTCGATCGGGGCGACCCTGCCGCTCTATAACCGCGTTCCCTATGTATTTCACCTGTTTTCCAACGCGTTGCAACACACGGATGGCACCTTTTACGTGTTCGCCGGATTGAAGGCGATCCTGTGCGCCATCGTCATGTTTTTGCCGACGCTGTTCTCGGGCATGGTGCTTCCGGTTCTTGGCATTGCGACGCTGACCGATGCGACGCAGGTCGGCCGTCGAATTGGTTCTCTCTTTGCTTTCAACATTCTGGGAACGATCGTTGCGGCCGGTGTTACGGGTATCGTCCTGATCCCGCTCATCGGAACACGCCGCACCATAGATATCGGTATCCTTGCCAACCTGACGATCATACTGGTTTTCCTTGCTTTCCTCGTCTCCCGTCCCGTCAAGCTGCGGCGGCTCATGGCCGGCGCAGCGATCCTGATCACGGCGATCACGGTGTTCGGCGTCCCGGGTTTCAACCGGCACCTGTTTCTCGCTTCGGAATTCCGGCACACTTCACGTTTGCGATTCGATAATTTCGGGCATTACGCCCGGCTGCATTCGGAGCATGATCGAATCCTCTACTTCAACGAGGGCCTGACGGCGACGGTCGCTGTGACCGAGGAAGAGAACGGCAATCGGGTCATATACATCAACGGCAAGGCCGACGCAACGAGCAAGGGCGATCTCATGACCCAGGTCCTGCTCGGGCACCTGGGCAATCTTCTGA
>Ga0310123_10000277_pt1 | contig 45938 bp, 36 predicted proteins | sample CB6_AW_1057_MG_FD_203505 | JGI IMG/M metagenome (GOLD analysis project Ga0310123, IMG submission 203505) | Marine microbial communities from Western Arctic Ocean, Canada - CB6_AW_1057 | ecosystem: Environmental > Aquatic > Marine > Oceanic | place: Canada: Western Arctic Ocean | collected... | reverse complement strand
GACCGTGCAGGCAAACCAAAGGGCACACGAGACCGGATTATGGTGCGTAACCGTCATGAACGCGCCAACAACCGTCACCGTACCCAACAGATAGAAAACGGATCCTTTCCAAAATCCAGTATTAGGGGAAAGATTCGCGCCCCAGATGACCCATAGTAGTAACATGGCCGATCCGCAGAGGCTAACTCCGGCAATCCGTCCGCCTGTGGTTCCACGCGGCATTAAGAGATACATGCCGAGACCGCCAGATCCCAAGGCCGCCACAACAAGGGCCGTCATGAGTCCGGTCATCAATGTCCCTCAGATTGGGATGGTAGTCCGACTGGGAGCAGGTCGGCACCGTTCGACCGCATCGGTTCGGTGTCCTTGGTCATGTCATAGACCGAGAGTAGTTTTTCTTTGTCATAAAGCATCTGTTCCCGACTGTGACCTGTCAAATCATAAATGCTTGTCAGTTCAATGGCGTCCACCGGACAGGCCTCTTCACACATGCCACAATAAATGCAGCGCAGTTCGTCGATCACGAAGCTTTTCGGATACTTTTCTCGGTCCGACCAAGGGCTTTCCTCTCCTACGATGTGGATACAGTCTGCAGGACAGGCTGTTTCGCAGAGGAAGCATGCCACACATTTGACGCGACTCTGTTCATCGCGATTCAAGCGGTGCACTCCGCGGTACTTCATGGGGTCCGGCGGCTCATGGCGATTCTCGGGGAATTCGACCGTTACCTTTTTCTGGATTAAGTGCTTGGCCGTGACACCCAGACTTTTAATAATTGCGGGCAGGTACATATTCTCCAGCAAGCTTAGCTGGGGTTCTTCCACCCACAGGATATCCGGATCATCGGGTTTCATAGCTACAATCGCATGGTTAGGAACTGAACGACAAAGGTGAGGTCAGGTGGCAATCCTACAAATTCTGGAGCTGTTTATCCAAGCAACTATCATGTTCACGTCCATCAGACTTGAAAATATTCCAAAGTTACTTCATGCAAGATCAAAATTTTTCAAGTCTGTTACCAACGTTTATGTCGTTTCGCTTTAATCCCCAAAGTATTATAGCGCCTACAGCCACCAAGAGAAAATTTCCTGGCAGCATCAGCCATAGTGTTGGTACGCCGTCAGCCAGATGCACTGTGACCGCCGTGATTAACAAGTTGCCCAGCGCCAAAGGGATCATCATTTTCCACGCCAAGTCCATTACTTGATCGAAGCGGAATCGAGGCAAGGTCCAACGGATCCACATCATCACAAAGATTCCGAAGAACATCTTGCCGAGCAAGATAGACACTTTAGTCGTGGCTGCGAAAAATCCTTTCGTTTCACTGCTGACGACCCACGGCAGATCCCAACCGCCAAAGAACAGAATGGCCGTCAAAAGGCTTACTGTAATCATGTGCGTGTATTCACCCAAAAAGAACATGGCCCATTTCATGGCGCCGTATTCAGTGTGATACCCACCTATTAGTTCTTGCTCGCATTCCGGAAGATCAAACGGCATGCGATTCGACTCGGCCAACGCGCTGGTAAAAAACAGCAGGAATGCGATTGGTTGATAGAAAATGTACCAGACCTTGTCCGCTTGACCATCGATAATTCTTTCTAGATTCAGCGATCGAGCCATAAGAATGACGCCGATGATGGACAATCCCAGAGGAATTTCGTAACTGATCATTTGAGCGGCCGAGCGCATTGCCCCCAAAAAACTGTACTTGTTGTTCGATGCCCATCCTCCCAAGATCACTGCGTAAACTGCCAAACTGCCGATGGCAAACACATAGAGAATTCCGATATCCAGCCGAGGGGCAATCACAAAGGAGTTTGAGTCATATGGGCCAGTGGGGCCAAATGGGACTACCGCAAAGGCGATTGTTGTGGTGAAAACTGCGATGGCGGGTGCGAGTAGGAAGATGCCCTTGTTAGCACCGGAAGGTATGAGGTCTTCCTTAAGGATGAGTTTCACGCCATCGGCGATCGGCTGAAGCAGTCCATGCCAGCCAACCCGGTTGGGACCGATTCGGCCCTGAATGTAAGCGGAAATCTTTCGCTCCATGTAGATCAAGTACGCGACGGTCACCTGCAACGCACCGACCACGACCAGGATTTGTACGAGTTTTGGGAACGTTTCCATGGATTGCAAGGCCTTTCTAGGCCGACGGTGCTGACAGGCCCTCCAGTCAACATCGCGGATCTAACACTTGGTTCTTTCCAGAAACCGCGTTTCTTTCCGTCCCAAGCATTACTCCACGTGCACCAACTTTCCCGTTCCCACATGGGGCGAAGAAGGGCACCTCCTCCGCCAGCTCATCGAGTACGTCACCGGCATTATAAAGTCTTTGCCTTCCGGCTAGTTCCCAAAAAATGCGGCCTTCCGTGTGGGCATCGCCGGGTGGTCGAACGGCCCGTTTTGTGATCTGCAGTAGTTCCGCGTGGTTCAGATAGGACCCTGGTTTCTCTGCCCAGGCCGCGCCTGGTAGAAGGTAATCGACTTTGCCAGTCGCCTCGGACTTCAGGATGTCCACAAGTATGACCAAGTCCAACTTTGAAAACATCGCGATTTCTTCCGAATGGAGCCATGGTTGCGGGTAGCCTCCAGTGAGGATCACGGCTCTGAATGCTCCCGACACGATCTGACTATGCACTGTTGCGAAGTCAAGCACTTCAGGGTCCCAATGCCGAATAATCGCTTCGACCCCTCGGCGGTTTGGACACTTCTCGGCCCGAATAATAAATTTGGGTGCGTCGACACTGTCAGCGGTCTTCGGATAGACATCATCTTCGCCCACTACGGGAACCTTGCCCAGCGCCAGCGTTACATCCTGGGCCAGCGATTTAACATATTTAGTCAGGAGGTAGGCTTCTTCACAAGTGAGCATCGGCGATAGTATGCAGGCCAAAGCCTGGCCACCGTACCGCGCGATCATCTGGTTCAGGTCGTGTTTCAGAGCCTGCATCACGTTGGACCATTCGCTGTCGCACAAGTTGCCGTTCGTACGTTGACGCGGTGTCGTCAGCCGATTCGACGACGCGACATATTGGTATCCAAGCCTCCCTTCATCGCAGATCCACCAGTCGTTCACGTTCGGGTTGTGTCGTGGCTTCAGTCGATAGATCGTGTTACGATGCTCGTCAATTCGGATGTTGCATCCTGTCGCACATCCAGGGCACACCGAATCGTGGCCGTTAAGAAACCAGACGCGTTGTTTGTACAGAAAATCGCGTGAGCACAGCGCACCGACTGGACACAGGTCAACCACATTACCGGATAACTTGTTGTCAATAGGATGACCGGGAAAGATGTCGATCTCGCTCTTGTTGCCCCGGTCGACTACCTGTAATTCGGCAGTACCCGATACCTCACGCGTAAACCGCACACAGCGGCTGCACATAACACATCGATCTGCAAAAAAAGTGACCTCGGGTCCTAGATCCTTGCGACGGCTGGTGAAAGGTTGCGGAAGATCACGCCGTTCGTCGCGGCCATGTTCGTAATAATAGTCCTGCAGCGAGCATTCTCCAGCGCGGTCACAGATTGGACAGTCCACCGGGTGGTCAAGCAGCAAATACTCCTCGACAGCCTTGCGGTTTTCTACGACTTTATCGCTGTTGGTTACAACGACTGTTTGATCCCGTGCCGGGGTCTGGCAAGCCGGCATCAGACGGGGCACCATTCGAACGACACCCTCGTCGTTCTTCTGACCGATCTCGACTAGACACATACGACAACTCGCGACCACTGACAAGCCGGGATGCCAGCAATAATACGGAATCTCGATGCCAAATCGCTCTGCCGCCTCGATGACGTTCAGCTGCTCGTTATCATCGAGCTCGAAGTCATTACCGTTGATTGTGATGGCTGCCATATTTGGATTTACCACTGAGACTGTCGTATTCATTAGGCGGCTTCAGCCGACTCCCCATTTTCCACCAGTTTCAATTGGTGTGAAGCGAGGACGTCGTTGCAGCCGACACATTTGCACCCTTCGCAGACGCACTATTCACGGCATCTTCAAATTCATTGCGAAACTTGGCGATTGCATTCTTTACAGGCCAAGCGGCACCGTCGGCAAGGCCACAAATTGTGGTTCCAGGCATGATGCCCATCGATTCTGCAACCTGGACGAGCAGATCTAAGTCCTCTACCCGTCCGTGGCCTTGCTGAATTCGCTTGACAATTCGAAGCATCCACCCTGTCCCCTCGCGGCACGGTGTACACTGGCCACACGATTCGTGGGCAAAAAACCGGCAACTATTATACAACACGTCCACCAACGACGTTTGTTCATCGAATACGACGACCGCTGCCGTGCCAAGGCCCAGACAACCGACCTTTTGCAGACTGTCAAAATCGAGCGGCGTGTCGAATTCGTCTTCGCGCAACAGGCCCATGCTGATGCCACCTGGTATGGCAGCTTTGGCCTTTCGTCCTTTCCATACGCCGCCCCCTTGATTCTCGATAAGTTCCCGGCAAGTCACTCCCAGAGCTAACTCGTAGCAACCCGGGCGATTTACATGGCCACTCAAACAATAGAGTTTCGGCCCGTAACTTCCCAAGTCTCGGGGATTCATCGGGTCCGAGGGCACCCCAATCGACTGAAACCAGTCGGCGCCTCGTTCAACGATGTGAGGTACGCAGGCAAGTGTTTCAATGTTATTAACGACAGTGGGCTTGCGAAACGCTCCTTCAACGGCCGGAAATGGAGGCTTGATTCGAGGCCAGGCTCGTTTGCCCTCCAGACTCTCAATTAAACCCGTCTCTTCCCCACAAATGTAGGCTGCAGCACCTCGGTGCAGATAAACGTCCAGGTCGAAATTCGTTCCCAAAATGTTCTGGCCCAAGTATCCTGCCTGGTACGCCTCGTCGATTGCTCGTTGCAGCGTATGGAAGGCCTTCACAAACTCATATCGAATATAGATGTATGCCACCGACGCTTGGGTGGCATAACTGGCGATAACAATACCCTCGATGACCTGATGCGGGTCCCCTTCCATTAGGATGCGGTTGTTGAATGTGCCGGGTTCGCTTTCATCCGCATTCACACACATGTAGGTCACATCACGATCAGACGGCAGAAACCCCCACTTCACTCCACAGGGAAACCCAGCGCCGCCTCGACCGCGTAACTTCGAGTCCCGCACGATGCCAATCACGTCATCTGGACTGTGCTGGCGCAAAGTCTTCTCGGTGGCTTGGTAGCCTCCCTGCCCTTTGTATACGTCCAACCTCTGAACATCCGGAATATTCAGTCTTTTCAGAAGTACAGGCTCGAAGTCAGGCAAGGAGAGTCTTCCCTAATGGTTAGATAGAGTGTTCGATTTGAACTTCAGGGACAAAGTCTAGAATGTGTTGCTGAAACTCCACGATCGATCTTATCCAATTCGTTTGCAAGCGGTCCGTATCCGAGCTTTAGTGATCGTATTGCCAATTGAGTGTGATAGCAATAACGAGCAGAATGAGCCCGACGATGGTCTTCCACGTGGTTTGAAAAGAAAAATGTGATGTTGATGCGATGTTCATTTTGTAATTTATGCCCTTCCACAACGCTCCAACTAACGTATGCAATCACGTCAATGGCAAACCATCTCACTTCTTCCTCAACGATTTCACCAGTTCGTCAACTGTTTCCTCAGTCAGATTCTCTCGTAATTGGTCGTTGACCAACATACAGGGAGCGAAGTCACAGCCTCCGAGGCATTCGGCGAATTCCACTGAGAATTGGCCGTCTGCAGTTGTTTCGCCTGGCTGAACGTCGAGCGATCGGCAGAGATACTCGAGGATCTTCTCGCCGCCACGAAACGCACATGAAACCGATCGGCACACCCAACAACGATATTTGCCCAATGGCTTCTCAGGAGAGCGAAAAAAACCGTAAAACGACAGTGTGTCGTGCACCTCCGCCGGAGCTAGGCTGAGCATCTCGGCAATTTCGACGATCGCTTCAGAGGGAACACAGTGCAGCCGGTCCTGAACGATGTGCAGGGCTGGCAAGACGACCGCCTGTTTGGTCGGATAGCGTGGAAAGTAACTTTCAATCTCCTTCCGCATGTCATCGGTCAGTAACGGCTGGTGCGGCACGTCGGCTGGAATCCGTCGCCCGTTTGCTGACCATCGAGTTTGGTCATCCATGCTCCGTCCCTCTCGTATCAACGATCCAGTTCCGCTGCAATGATATTTAGACTGCCAAGTACCGCAACGACGTCGGAAAGTTGGTGGCCGCGGATCAACATCGGAAAGACGGCAAAGTGGATATACGAGGGAGGACGACAACGAGCCCGGTACGCGACGTTGGAACCGTCACCCACTAAGTAGAATCCCAATTCACCATTGGGACCGTCGATTGCTCCATAACATTCATCGGTTGGAGTGGGAAAGCCTCGGTTGCTCATGAACACTTCGAAGTGCTGGATCAGGCCCTCGATAGTCTGATACACGCCCGTTTTGTCTGGAAGTACCTGGCGGTCACCGACATCAACATTGATTGGACCGGACGGCAGATTCTCAATAGCCTGCTGGACAATCTTTAGACTTTCCAGCATCTCTGCCATGCGCACCAAGTACCGTGCATAGCAATCGCCGTCGGTACAGCAACAGACTTTGAAATCGAAGTCCGAGTAGGCCAGATAAGGCTCATCCTTCCTTAAATCGCGTGTTACGCCGCTGGCCCTGGCTACCGGTCCACTGCAACTCCAGTTGATTGCATCTTCATTGGACAACACACCGATACCCTTGGTGCGGTCTACAAATATCCGGTTGCGATTTAGCAGCGTAGTTACGTCAGCGTGGGCCTTGAGAAATCCCTGCGCAAATTCGCGGACCTTCTGCACAAATCGGCCGTCGACGTCATACATCAGCCCGCCGACTCGTGTGTAACTGGTGGTAAACCTCGCCCCACAGACCAATTCAAAGATGTCGTACAACACCTCCCGCTGATGAAAGGCGTATAAGAAAGCGGTGAAAGCGCCGAGATCCAGGGCAGCTGTGCCGGCACAGAGCAAATGGTCGCTAATGCGGGACAACTCGGCGAGGATCGTTCGGATGTACTTACAGCGAGGAGGAACGTCGATGTCCAGCAGCTTTTCGACCGCATGGTGCCAGGCGATGTTGTTTGTTAGAGGCGAAATGTAGTTCATGCGGTCCGTGATCGTGACATACTGATTATAGTCCAAATGTTCACCGAGCTTCTCGAAGCCGCTGTGCAGAAAGCCGATGTCAGGAATGGCATCCACCACACGCTCGCCATCAATTTTAAGAATGATTCGGAGCGTAGTGTGGGTGGCGGGATGTTGAGGGCCGAAATTCAGCGACCAGACGTATTCCTTTTCGTCCGATTTCGACGCAATTGGCTCGGCAAGTTCCAGGGGCATTTAGCTCTCTGCTCGTGTCAGTACAGGGAAGTTATGCCGTTCCCCGCGACCACGTATTGGGTAATCCTTTCGCAGCGGGAACGCCACAAACTCTTCAGGTAATAGGATTCGACGTAAATCCGGGTGTCCTTCAAATCGGATGCCGAACATGTCATAAACTTCTCGTTCCAGCCAGTTGGCTCCCTGCCAAAGCGAAGTGGCCGACGGTAGGGCCAAGTTGGGCTCGTTGACATAAACCTTAACGTACAGGCGAACATTCGTGTTGGTTGATGCTAATGCATAGATGACACCAAAGCGATCGCGTGCATTCGGGTATTCCATGTAATCTACGGCGGTGATGTCCACCAGCATGTCAAAATCACAATCGTCTTTGAGAAACATGAGTAGCTGGATGATATGCGAGAGAGGGCAAATGATCTTGCAGTCGCCTCGGAAGTGCGAGACGTGCAGCATCTGGTCTCCAAACTTCTGCTCGAGCTTGTTCAGGGTGTGATTCAATGTCATTTGAGTTTTCCAGGCCAGAAACCCGTTGTCGCGAAGACACAGGTGTCCTTATTGAGCGTCCGTAACAGTCCCTTGGTTCGGCAGTGTGATTTGCACGAGTTGGCTTGGACTCAGCTCTTCGATCAATGATGGTCCGTCGAACGTGCCTTTTTTCTGGATCTTGTCCTGTAGGTCGATGATCCCTTGGATCAATTGTTCGGGTCTCGGAGGGCAACCCGGGACGTACATGTCCACAGGAATGAACCGGTCGATTCCCTGGACAACCGCATAGGTGTCGAATACACCGCCTGTTGAGGCGCACGCCCCCATTGATATGCACCATTTCGGTTCAGGCATCTGCAGCCAGATACGCTGCAGCACGGGAAGAATTTTCATCACGACCCGTCCGGCCACGATCATCAAATCACATTGCCGCGGGCTGAATCGGAAGACCTCGGCACCAAAGCGTGCCACATCGTGGCGGCTAGCGCCGGTAGCCATTAGCTCGATTCCACAGCAAGCCGTGGCGAATGGCATTGGCCAAAGACTGTTCTTCCGACACCAATTCGCCGCCGACGACAGGCGAGTCATAAATATGTTTTCAAGTTGGTCGTTCTGCATATCTGCGTAATCGTCACAGTTGATTTTGTGGTATTTGGTGTAAATTTAGGACAGGACTGTATTCTGTCTCAGACAGATCGAAAACGCACCCAATGAATCCCAGAAAAATTGATATCGCATCGTGCAAAATTTGGATCTCCTCATTTGTTTTACGACCGCCACTCGAAGACCCCCTTTCGCCAAGCATACACGTAAGCTAGTCCGAGCAGAAGGATGAAGACCAGGACTTCCACTAGCACAAAGGAAGGACTCTCCAGATGGCCTCGGTCGGCAGCAGCCTGTAGTCCCGCAGACGATTCGTCCCATGTGGCAACTGCCCACGGATAGAGAAACAGAAGTTCCACATCGAAAATGAGGAATACGATCGCAACCAAGTAATACCGAATATCAAAACGTCCCCTGGCGTCACCGATGGGGTCCATTCCGGATTCGTATGGCATCTGCTTGACTGGGTTAGTTCGACGTGGTCCCAACAGGTGCGCTGCGCACAGCATGCCGACGACGACCATCATGGCGACGAGAATGAGCAGTAACACTGGAAGTAGTAGCATGAGCGTAAGAGAGTTAGAACGTTCAAAGGAGCTTCATAATGTCATAACGTATCGCGGTTTATGCCTATACCACAACTGCCAATCGTACCACGACATTTCAATTTGGGTGATGCGAAAAACGGATGTCTGGTCAGCGCATCTTACCGATCACTTTCGGTCCGTCAAGCATCGTGTTTCGTCTTGAAAGGTTGGGTGTCGCAGGAAACGCCAGTGACAATGATCATGGGGTTCAGCCGGCGTGTGGTCAAAGGGCAAGGAGCCGACAAAAGAAGCCCGGTTGAATGAGCATTTGTCGTGCCGCAACGCGGCAAGATGTACCTGTTTCGTGTGCCCGCCCGTTGATTCTCATTCACATAATTTTATGATTGCCCGCATCAGTTTCGGGTGTAACGAATTCGTGGCGGTTGTACGGATTCTTCGCTGAACGTGATCTATGGTTGAACGAGATATTTTGTTTTGGCGGACGTTTTTGTAGGCTGAACGCTTTCGCCAGCAAGAAGTGGGCAATGCTATGAATTCAGGGACCGAAGACACATGTCGCATTCTCGTGGTTGATGACTTCCATGCAATGCGTCAAATGATCATTTCTATTGCTGCAAAACGGGCTGGACCGTGACTTTGTCAAAGTCGCAGACGGGGCAGAGGCCCTCACACAATTGCAATCGTTTGTGTTTGACCTTGTCATCGCGGACAGGGAAATTCCAAGAATGGACGGGTTGGAATTACTGAAAATATACGTTCTGTGGATTCCGTTATTCTTATTCTCAGAGTCACGTCAGAGGCTCAGAAAGCTTGTATTACTGAAGCGATCAGGGCGGGCACTAATGACTGGCTGGTTAAGCCATTCAAGAGATAAACGCTCATTGAAAAGTGCAACAAGTTGCTTGCCGAAGTTCCTGCAATAGATTCGATCACACTAATTAAGCGAGGTCACTAAACTTCGGACTCCCTGAGTTTTTTTAACTCCAACTTCATTCGATCCATGCCGTGATGTAGCAGCGAGCCGATGACGATGAAGCGATAGCCCTGGTCATACGCTTTGCGGCACGTGGCGATCTCTGGAGACGTGATGCCGCTGGGTTTGCCACACTTGGCGACGCGAGTTGGAAACGCTTCCAGGAACTTTTGTACGTCCGGATGACCCACTTGACCAATGTGACCCAGTGACGCTGCGATGTCCATTGGTCCGGCAAATACGACGTCAACGCCTTCTACGTCAGCAATTGCTTCCAGGTTGTCAATGCCGGTGGGCGATTCGACCTGAACAATTACGCACGTTTCTTCATTGGCGGCCGGCAAATAATCGTCCCACGAAATGTCCATCAGCATTGTCCACAGTGGAGAAATTCCGCGGGTGCCAACCGGGGGATACTTCGCGTATTGCACAGCCAAGCGGGCCTCTTCGGCTGTGTTTACCTGAGGAACCATAATCGTGTTGGCTCCAATGTCCAGCGCTTTCTTGATGTGAATAGGATCAAGACCGGGAACTCGAATCATCGGCATACAGTTGGCCATTCGACAGATGATGGGAATCCAGCGGACCTCGTAGACGCTGTACGGGCTGTGTTCTAGGTCGAGCCATAGGAAGTCGATACCCGTGTTGACCGTCAGCTTGGCCAGCAGATCAGATGCATCCGATAGTCCGGCTCCCCAAGCCGCGTTGCCTTTGGACAGCAACTGCTTCACTTTGTTCTCGAACATGAGAGTTCCTTATTGTATTTTGGCCCGGAACCAGGCTGGCCGGTTAAAGCGGCTCGTGTAATAACTTCCAGGAAAAAAGGCCCCATTGCGGAATCGGTTGTACGGTTTGATCTTTAGCAGAACTATCAAGTTCAACGTATGTACGTTTTGAACGTTCACAGCAGTCGACTGATTCGACTACTCATTACCTGGCAAGTACAACATGCGACCACAAGGTCTACAGAAGATAATTTTTCCGGAATTCAATTCGACGCGGGACTGAGGTGACAAGTCGACGTTGCACGCACTACAGGCACCGTTTTCCACCGGTGCCAGGGCATTGGAACCATGAGCTTGAACCAGACGACGATAAACGACAGCCACCTCTGCGGGCAAAGAGTGTGCCGCGTCTGAAATTTCTGATTCCAGCACGCGTGATTCATTTTTAAGATCGGGTTCGGCTGCGGTAATCGCCTTTGCGACCCGTTCTTCTTCGGATTTTGCGACAGTGTATTCTTCATTCAAGTTGGTCCATTCGACCTGTGCTTGATCAACGCTCTCTAGACTTTCGAGAATTTCGTCCTCGAGTACACTGTTGGCCATCGTGTCCGCTTCGATCTGACCTTTGATGATATCGTACTCACGATTGGAACTTGCCATGTTTAGTTTTGATTTTAATTCGGAAATTTTCCTGTCGTTCGTCTTAAAGTCCAGCGTCTTTGCATCGGCAGTCTTTTTTAGTGAAATTAAACACTCTTTCTCGGTCTCCAGTTTGGTTTGCTTGCGCTGCACGAAATGCTGTCGGGCCTGAATCTGTTTTGGACCACGGTCCAGTTGCGCTTGGACTTTTTGAAATTTAATGTGAAGCTGGTGCAATTTCCTCATACGGCTGGCGGTCGTACTCATCAAAGGTCTCCGTCTCTTTGCCAGTTTGTCATGGTTAACAAAAAAACCGCCGATCGTTTCCGATCGGCGGTTGCCATTTCAATTGTTGATGATTGTCGCGATCCCCTCTAAAAAACCTTTCAATTGGTGGCTCCGTACAGGATGCTGAAGTTTTCGCACCGCTTTGGCTTCGATTTGCCGCACGCGTTCACGAGTGACTTTGAATATTCGTCCAACTTCTTCCAGCGTGTAGGTGTAGCCGTCGCCCAACCCGTACCGGAGTTTAATGATTTCGCGTTCGCGATAAGTCAACGTTTTCAACACGGCGTCGATTTTGTCTTTCAACATCTCTTGAGTCGCTGAATTGACCGGATTTTCGGTCGCGTGATCCTCGATGAAATCACCAAAGTGGCTGTCTTCGCTTTCGCCCACCGGACGATCAAAGCTAATCGGATGGCGGGAAATCATCAAAACTCGGCGAGTTTCTTCAAGGCTGACGCCAGCGGCTTCGGCTGTTTCTTCGATTGTTGGCTCACGGCCGTATTCCTGAAGAAGTTCCTTGCTAACCTTTCGTAGCTTCGACATGGTTTCGATCATATGGACCGGAATCCGGACGGTACGAGCTTGATCAGCGATTGCCCGAGTGATGGCTTGGCGAATCCACCACGTAGCATACGTCGAAAACTTGTAACCACGGCGATACTCGTACTTGTCCACCGCCCGCATCAGTCCCGTGTTCCCTTCTTGGATAAGGTCCAGAAAACTCAGACCCCGATTTCGATATTTCTTAGCGATCGAAACGACTAACCGTAAGTTGCCGCCGGAAAGCTCTCGCATTGCCTGTTCATAGGCAGCGAACCGGAGATCGATGCTCTGGATTCGTTCCCGTAGGCTTGCCGGAGTCTCCAGAGTCAACCGCATCAGGTCGTGCAACTCACGATGCAGATTCGCTCGCTCGTCTTTTGCCGATTTTAAGTTTCGAAGGTTGTGGATTTGTTGTTCCAGTTCGGTCATCCGTTGCGAAATTTGTTCCAGACGTTTCATCGCTGGCTGCAGACGCTGAGTCCTAACACTCAACTCTTCCACTAATGTGACCATCTTCCGGCAAACGCGATACAGGTTCGTTTGAAGTGTTTTCTTTTTCTTCAAAGAGGTTGGAGCAGAGAGAAACTTTTCACAGTTTGCGGTGTAGTTGTCACGCATATTATCAAGTGTTTTCAGGTTGTGCGGCATACGACCGAGGATTTGAGGCTTCTCCAAACCCTCGGTAACCGAAACCTTGATTGTGCGATCGAACGGCAGTTCGCCCGCGTGGACTTTCTTCAGGATGTCAATCGCTGTCCTCATCGCGTAGTCGCTTTCCAGCAACTGACGTCGGAATCGCTTGCGAGTCACCTCGATTTTCTTGGCAAGCGAAATTTCCTGCCTTCGAGTCAACAGCGGGATCTCGCCCATTTGTGTTAGGTACATTCGCACCGGATCATCGATATGGCGTGAGCGATCTTCAGTTTTCTCGTCACGCCGTTTTATGCCCCGGCCACGTTTCTTTTCTACGGGTCGATGGGGTAACGGCTTGTCTGCGACGATGTCCAGCCCTAATTCATCCAGAGACGTCAGCAGGTTGTCCAGCTTCTCCGGATTGATGGCCTCGTCCGGCAGATATTGGTTAACCTGAGAAAAGGTTAGATATCCTAGTTCCTGGCCTGCATCGATCAGTTTACTCAAACTTTCGTCGAGTCTATGCACAAGCAGCTCCTCACGAATTCAGGTCAAAGTTTTCTTGGTGACTCGCTTCTGATGGTATTCCGTTGCCTGACGCAATAATGCCTTGGCTTCCAGATCCAAACCGGTCGAAGATTCTGGGCGTTGAGCCAATTGCCCTTTCGTCTGGTCGTGTAATTGCTCCTCGCGCCGCCACCTTAGGCTCTCGATGGCTTGGTCGAGAAACGTTTTTTCTCTGTTCTTCGTGGCTCGGTCGTGTTGTTTCTTTTCACCGTGCAACTTACGGGTCGTCTGTTTCTCTCGCGAATGTTCGTTGATCCTGGCAGCCAAACTTCTCAAATCGATATCTTCAAGTTCAGCCATCACCCGTTCGTAGGAAGGTGCGATTCCCTGATCCTGTAACTGGTAACAAATTTCCAACAATTGCCGCAAATGACTATTGCGAAAATCTTCGATGCTGACCTGCAACCGAATTGTTCCGATTGTTTCAGGCTTTGCAAAAACGATTTCCAGGATTTCATTTTCCACCCAGTCGCGATGCTTCTGGTCTCGTTTAATCAAGTTGTTTTCCTGATCCGTGTGGGTCGGTTCCATTCGCGTCGTTTTCGACAATCGAATCGCCGGACGTCCAAATTTTTTTCTTCGAGTTTCTCCGAGCTGTTGTCGAATAACCTGCTCGGTTAAACTCAGTCGCTGCGACAGTTTTCCGAGAATAATGCCTTCACGAATTGTTCCGGAAAGTCGCGGGGCTTCCACGACAAGATCCAACATGGCGTCCAGCACTCGTTGTCGGCCGTCGATGCTTTCCGTCCCGAATCGGTCGATTGTTAAACGAAACTTATATTCCCACGCTTCGACTGCCTCATCGATGAGTTTCCGAAATGCGTCGGCTCCGTGTTCGGCCAAGAAGGCGGCCGGATCCGTTCCACTAGGCAATGTCAGAATGCGTAAGTCAACATCCTGTGCCAGAAACTTGGCCAATGATCGCTCGGCCGCGCTATGTCCTGCCGCGTCACCGTCAAAGACCAACACAACCTTGCGGGCAAAACGTTTTAGACCCAGTACCTGTGTCTCCGTCAGGGATGTTCCTAAGGTGCCGACAACATTTGAGATTTGATATTGATGGGCAGTAATGCAATCCGTATACCCTTCCACGACGATCACTGTTTGTGACCTGCGAATCTCAGCCCGAGCAGCGTTCAACCCATAGAGTATTCTGCTCTTTGTAAAAACAGCACTCTCCGGACTGTTCCAGTATTTGGGTGCGTCGGCACTGGTATTGTGCGGAAGGACCCGTCCACCAAATGCAACAGTACGACCATGTTCGTCGTGAATTGGAAACAACACACGATTGACAAAAAAATCGTAAAAACCAGCATTTTTGTCTCTTTCGCCAATCAGCCGCACTGCGAACAGTTGCTGAGGCGTGAATCGATTGCGTGCGCGATTTTTTAGCCAATGCCAGTCATCCGGATGGTAACCGATGTAAAATCTGGCGATCGTGTCGTGGCTGAAACCACGATTATTTTGTAGATAGTCGCGGGCCGGAGTCGCACGCCCTGATTGCAACAGGCAGCGATGAAACTCACTCTCCGCCCATTTTAACACGTCGTACAAAGCGTTCTTTTCGTTTGGAACGACCTCTTGACTACGGTGGGTATTCGGCACTTCAAGATTAGCTCGTCGGGCCAACATTTCGAGTGATTCGCGAAATTCCATATTTTCCGCTTTCATCACCCAAGAAAAACAGTCGCCGCCTTCATCGCATACCCAACAGCGAAACGATTGACGCTCGGGATAGATGATCAGCGATGGATTATGATCGTCGTGAAACGGACACAGACCTACATATTCCCGTCCACCTCGTCGAGGCGTTAGCGAGATCGATTCTCCGACGAGACTCGCCAGGTCGGTCCGCGTACGAACTAACTCCTTGAAGTCACTTGAATAGTCTGGAGGCACCGCCTACTCCCGAATGTCGCATAGAGGGAACGATTTTGCGAAATAGGGGTGATGAACGTATCAAGTCAGTCCTGCTTGGGATGCTGCCCCCAAGGGGTCTCAGCAAGCCTACAAGTGTTCAGATTGTATGAGTTTGTCAGCCACCCGGTAAGTACATCGCAATTCTACCTGATCGTAAAGGTTCGTCAAGAAATCGGCGACAAAGTTATGTCTTGATGTGGACGCGCAACCCTATATTTGACACAACCTTGTCTATTATCACTGCTATGCAACTCACATCCAAATGCTTAACCTTCCTCGATCGGTGTGCTCATACCAATTGCTAATAACAGTACTGCTCTCTACCCTTTGTCACAATCGTCTTAGACACTTAGGAATTGCGACTTTTCAGAGATGTTTAGATGGGGGTAGAGTCTTGATTCGGAACGCGGACTCAAGGATGAGAAGAAACAGACAAATGAGCACGGCCTCGGGCGGTAATTTAAGAAGCGTCTTCGTCAGAGTCATTCTCCGGTTTAGGTTCCTGGCTCACACCTTCAGGCACTGTATCAACCGTCGATGTCTGCTGAGTGGATGTTTCCGGTTGACCTGCACTTTCGGTCGGCCTTCTCACTTCGATTCCTGGTGCCAGTGTAAACCCATCTTCATCGTCTGACACGTTGGCACTCGTCGCTTCTGTCGGAATTCTGAACGTCGTTTCAGTTCCGGACGAAGATGGTTTTGGGGTGTCGGATTGCGACGGTTCAAGTGGAGCTTCATCGCCCTGGTCTTGAGGCGGAGTCGTGTATACGATTGAAGATCGTTGTGCAAGCATCTTCTGGTATGACTCGAAGATTTCCGGCTTTAGAAAGGCCCCGCATCGCCAGCAACGAACCAATTCTTGCCGGACCTTCTCACAACAATCGGGACACTCTATCTCCAAAATCGCATTTTGGCTGTCGCTGTGCAGTCGAATTTCAGGTAGTTCCGTTGCCCGCTCGGCGTCCAAAATGTGCTTGCAGGTCGGACATTGGGCTGTGTCACTAAGCAAGAGGGAACTGCAGGATGGACAAGGAATAATGGAGACACTCATAAGACTCATTCATCGTGGACAGATTGTTGCGCAATCTCAATTTTGTACTGGTCTATTCAGAGATTACCGCGCCGAGACAAGATTCTTGACACGAACACTCCTCTGAACAAAACTAGTTAGACGGCTAACGTCCAAAGGCTCCAAGCAACCGCGCCAGAATTTGTGCTTATGACATAATAACCGTGGTTGACCGCGCACCTTTCAAGTGTCACTGTAGCATAGCGTATTTCATGAGACAATGTGGTGAGACTAACACTGCAGCCTATTTGGAATTTCGTCATTGTGTTTTGCGGTGTCCCGCAATATTCCACATCAGCAGTCCGTGTGGCTCTGATTTTTCTACTTGACCAGTCTCTTCTTCCGGTTGAGATTTCTTTTCTTGTTTCTGGACTTCGTCGACTGTTTCGGGTGATTTGTGCGGGAATCGAGGCGTTTCCAGCGATTGACATTGGCGCCGATCGCGGTTTCTCCTTCCGCCCATGTAGCAGCACGCGATGATGAGTCCAGCTCAAAATCGGATGCTGCAACCTTCGACCGCTGGAGTTGGTTCTTTTTCAAACGAATGCCATCAGGACCGGACAGTGGCCGGAAGATGCGAGTTGGCTCCCAGTTCTTGCACCACGAGGATTCAAAGTTCTGTCGTGGCCTATCTGAGGAACTGGACGGCGGGCTCTGAAAGTATTTGATATCGAAGGCGTATCCGTTGGAAGTGCCCCACCAATCGATTTGCCGGTTCTGCCGTACAGAATCCGCGCACGTGAGCAGTGTTGTTTGTGGCCGCGCGATCCTTGACAATTTGATTGGTGGTCCAAAAACGGTTTCATCCACATAGAAGGTCAATGGAACGGTGGCCGGTCCCGAAAGCTTAGACGAGCGGATTCGAAACACTGAATTGGTCGCCGATAGCGTCGAGCGACTAATGTCGAATGAAGCAGAAATCGTGGAGTCGAATCCGATGAGGCTCAATTCGAACAGCTCATCCAGCGAGACCAAAAGGCAATTCTTTATGAAAAACTGGCGCCGTCGGAAATCAGCTTTCATCACTTTCCCTGCGCTGACGAGATAGGAATTAACGAGGACTCCAAAATTCGGCGGTCCAGTGGCTGTTCGCTTGGACATTAATTGGCGGCTGGACGTCCACTCGATCCAGCCGCGGAAGCTTGTGTTGTCGATCATCGGACCTTGCAGGTAGCAGTTGCGGAACGAAAAGCTGCCGTCACGTATGCTAAGAAACCAACGTGGCAGGGCTGCGTGCGACGTCGATGGAATGCTAAAGTTACCGTTAACGATTTCGAGCGATCCATTTTCCACCGTGATGAATGCGTTGTACCCGTCCTGGTCATTGAGCCGCTGTTTGAAAACTCTTGGCTCGACCGTTACAGGCATGGTGCCCGATCGCTTGAACCAAAGTTGAAGAGATTTGTTCCTCACCTCAATTAAGCTGGAGCGTTTGGACTTGAAATCTGAAGCGGTCACGATCACGGTTGTTCCGCTGGACCATTTCCGTTTGGACAAGAATTTTCCAAGATCTACTTTTGCCACGTCGACTCGAATGACATTGTCCGAGGGAGAATTGCCAATCACCGAATCGGGAGGCTTCGGACGATCAACTAGCCCCGCCGCTCTGGCTAACATGAATTTGGTGGGCGCCTGCAGAGCCTCGACAAAGCATCCCGGTCGACCGTCGTTAGACGCTTTGAGGCTGAATGCGTCAAGGGTTTCAGAATTGAGCGAGTTTAGGGCGAGTTTGGATAGCTCATCGATCTGAGTCTTCGGCCATGCGGTTTGTGTGAATTGTTCTTCTTCGACTGGTTTGTTCCACACGAGTTGCCAACTTTCCGCATCGCTAATACGCAACGAGTTGTTCTGCGCGGTCTGAAGCAGGTCGCTGCCCCAACCGCAAAAGAGAGAATTGGGGATCGCCCATTGTAGATTCTTGAACTGACTCTGGCCTTCCGAACGCAGTAGATTCAACGGCCATTTGGATAAAGACAACACTGCTGCCGAAGGTTTGTTATTTTTGTTTAAAGCAAACAGCGAGTTCACCGTGACCAGTGATGTCACAGGTGGATTGTTCGGATCAATACCGGGATCGAATTCGATAGCCGTTGCGTTTGTGTACACAGTCGTCGACACAAACCGCACAGTGCGCATTGGTCTTTCGCCTGAGTTCTGAACGAATTTGGTTTTTTGACGGTTCGTGACTGTCAAAACGGGCGCGTTCCGCACTGCGAACAAGCAGTTGCTAATGAGGCAATCAGTTGTGCATTGGTCGATTTTTATCGCCGCGAAGTGATGACCACGGAAATAAACCCGTTCCAGCAATACCCGCGTCTGCAGGTTGCGGTCTGTGTCTAAGCTGCCCACGGCCAACGCCGTCGTGTGTCTGGGACGGGTTCCGTGGACGATGAACGAACAATCGCGAACGGTCAAATTTCCCGAGTTGACGGCAAACATGGTTAATTCGTTATTGGCTGGATACGTGTGGGCGATTACGGCACAGTGCAACCCTTCCAAGGTCAGGGATCCGTTCGAGGTTCGAAACAAGACGTTTTTGGATTCAGTCTGACTGGGGACCAAAACGACTAATGGGCGTGCTTCATTTGATGACTTGACAACGACATGACCTCGGTTAGCGAGTTCGACTGGTCGAAGAAAGAATGGACCATTGCCAGCCAATTCGATGATTGCCCCCGCCTTCGGAATCTTTTGCAAAGCCTGATTCAACGTGTCGAAGTGCGATGGTCCGGGGGATCCAATTCCAACCGTCAGGAGATGAAGTTTGGTTGAGGACGGATGTGACGACGTAGGATCCTCAACCCACTCCGGATGGTACTTGCGCTCTCTATCTCTGGCATGCGCAACCAGCGCAGGCACACTGGGCTTCTGGTCGTTGCCATACGAGCTTTTACGCACTTTGATCCGATCCAAGGCGGCGGTGTTCCTGTCGATTTTTCGTTTGGTTGGCACTTCTGAACGCCCATCTTTGACCTGCGTAGCAGTCTTGTTCCAGATGTTATCACTCCTTGTTGCTGAGTTTTTTTCTCCATCTGGCTGACCGCTACCTTGTTCGTTGCTGTCGACGTTTGTATGCGAAAATGGATCGTTTGATGGGGGCGATTCTGAAGAAGTCGGTGTCGATTCGAACCGAGAGCTGATCCAGCCAAATAGAATGATCAAGCCGAAGATGACCGCGCCAATCACAGCACCAGTTTTAGGCTGAGTTTTTACTCTCGGCCGCTTGACATTTTTCGCGCCACGATTAACTAGGGGTGGCATTGACGTCACAGTCGAATTCGGAACCGTCAGTTGAGGACTTGTTTCCGTGTCGATGTAATCTGCATGATCGTCTAGAACTGTTAAAGGAGTCTCACTCGCCGTCGACTTGTGGTTGAGGTTCAGACTTTCCAATTCCTGAAGCAAACTCGCAGGGTTCTGAAAGCGCTCGTCGGGTGATTTGGCCATCATTCGTTTGATCACAGCCACCACCGACGCGGGAACATTCTTATTCGTGTTTCGTGGATCGGGTGGCGCCTTGGTTGCGTGTGCGTTCAGCTTGTTAACGATGCTATCTTCGGAAAACGGAGGGCGTCCTGTTAGCATGTGATGCCAGGTGCAGCCCAATGAATAGATGTCGCTACGCGTATCAGCCGACTGGCTGCTGCAAGCCTGTTCGGGTGCCATGTAATCGACCGTGCCCACAGTAGTGCCTGCACGAGTCACTCCGGATTCTGCTGCTTCATTGATCGAACGGGCCAACCCCATGTCGGTCAGCTTGACCGTCCCGTCGCGAGCGATCAATAAATTCGACGGTTTGATGTCGCGGTGGACAATGTCCTGCTTGTGCGCATGTTCGAGCGCGCGTGTGACTTGCTTGACGATATCTAGCGTGCGTCTGACTGGAAGAATCCCCAGCTTATTCACCAAATGGTGAACGTCGATGCCATCGACATATTCCAAAACCATGAACAAAGCCCCTTCAGCTTCGCCCGAATCGTAAACCGCAACGATATTCTCGTGATTCAAGTGAGCGGCTGCTTGCGCTTCGGATTCAAAGCGTTTGACAAGCGTTGGGTTCTTGGCTTTGCCTCTCGGAAGAACTTTCAGCGCGACTGTCCGCTTTAATTGGATGTCGCGAGCGAGAAACACGGCGCCCATTCCTCCTGCGCCGATTTTCTTTTCGATCAAATACTTCCCAAACGATTTCGGAGTGGCGCCTTTGACAACGCCTTGTACGTCCTCCGCAATTTTCTCTTCGCCGGACGCTTCCGAGTTGGACGCCATTTGCCACCTCAGATATGCTATCGCGTGATATTATCAGGCAGTTGAATAATCAGGCGCTGATCGTTGTCAGAAGTTGCACGGCCGATGAGTTTCTCCGTGTTGCTTGTTGTCCAACGATTCGTCGTAGTGGCGGCGGAAGAGAAAATCATCGTTTCGTGCAGAACCGAGGTTGAATCGGCGTCACCACTCCTTGCGGGGATTGAGTAGATCACTGACTGGGCATCGTGCCTGCCACGATGTGTTCGAATTGTAGCACGTCGGATATTGCGTAGTCAAAACCCAGTTCATGAAATCTGGCGAGAGGATTGTGGCATAGGTGACTTTGTCGAAGTGGCTCCAGCCGCGTGGCCGATGTGTCATCGCCTTGTTTGCGGTTCATCGACCTGTCGCCAATAGAGCGCCGACCAGCACGTCGTAGAATGCGTGGCATCCGACCGTGATTCCGAAACCACGGATTAAGAACAAACCGGCAAAGAATAACCCGGCAAACGCGCGAAACGTAAAGCTGAAGAGGGAAAACTGGTCCGCTGACGAGCCGATGTAATGGGCTAAAGAAAACAGTAGGCTGGTCGACAGTACTGCCAATAGAGCGGCCCATTTTTCGGGTAGCAGCAAAATACGGAATGCGGCATAGCCCACTGGCAACAGACATAGGCGAAACATAAATTCCTCGTAGACGCCGGCACCGACAAAGCTGATGATTCGCGCGACCGCTAAACGGCCGGCAATAACAACCGCTGGCTCGCCGTGCGCATGACTCGCCATCGAAAAGACACTGATTTGCACCTGTTGAAAGATCAAATCTTGTAGTTGGCCCAGTACGACTAGGCCAAACGCAAACAATAGACTTTCGGCAAACATTCCCACAAGAGTATCGCTCGAGATATTCCAGGGGTACTGGCCCCACATGTGCCAGACGAGCAATATGGCGACAACGAGAATCGGCAAAAGAAATACGTAATCAAAACCAGCTTGGTACAGCCAACTGCGCATCCAATAGTCCGCACCGTTGCGAATTGTAGCCCGACTTTCGCTTCTCAACCAAAGAACACCGGCTTCATACAGAACCAATAAAGGTAGGAGGAAGACTAAGCATGATAATGGTTGGCGGGTCTGCGACCAGTAATCGGTGGACCGATGGACCGTGCTAATTGCAAATTTCGGACTCATGAAGGTTATCTGGTAGGTTAGGTTACTAGTGAATCAGATGACGTCGCCATCTTGAAAATCGGGCCTTTTGCGGCTGGACTCAGCGGTCTGGTGGTATTCGGTTGAGTGGACGTATTCGGAGTGGGAACCGTGAAAGCCAATTGCGAGTCGTCCGCTCGATGGTGTTGATGCTCGTGCAAATGATCGCTATGGAACCAAACTGCTTTGCTATCGGTGGTGCAAGGTGAGGAGATACGTTGTTCCTGTCCGACGGACTTCAAATGGTCAAAAAAACCAGGATCTTGGCGATTAAGCAGTCGTTCGATCAAAACGAGGTCAAGCGAGATCTGCTTTGCTTCTCGGCGAAGCTTAAAGACAGTGGGAAACCAGGCGTTTTGACGTTGGCCGATTCCAGCGTGTTCGTCTTCGATCGGGTAGACAACATCGTCTAGTAATTCGACAAAGCGCACGAAAGTTGTTTGCATGCGTCGAATCAATTGCTCGAATCGACCGCGAAGAGGATTGAACTCGGTTACGACGAACCTGGAGTCAAAGTCCAAAAAGCTTTGTCGCTGTTGCTCGAGTTTGCGCGACCAGCCATCCAAGGCCAGTAAGTGACGGAGATTGTCTTCACGAAAGATGTCTTGCACGTTACTCCCCAAATCAGCGAGCCGTCCGATCTTTTGGTCTAGATGGTTCACGAACACCGCTGTATCGGAGGGGGACCAACTTTATGGTACGTGCTTCAGCGGCCGATCGCCTGCATGACCGAAGCTACTGCTGCTTACGCGATCACGCGAGTCGGTTGACACGATCGCGTGTCTCGTTCCTGCAACATCTGAACCTGCTCTGACAGTGAAAGGAGTTGGGTGGCCAGTTTTTTCTGAACATCTAGCAGCAGTTCAGCGGCTTCTGAATAGCTGGCTTCGCGATGAGACAACCGCTGCGCACGTCGTTCCAGTTCGCCAGGGAACAGGTTCAGTTGTTGCAGCACGCTCTCCAAGTCTTTGAGTGATTCGGACCCTGGTGTTTGCGGTAGACTGGCGATTTGTTGGAGCGTCGTCAAATTGTCTCGAGGAGTTCGGATGGTTCGGTTTGATGCCTTGACTGGTTGCAGAAATTGTCTGTCGGAAATCTGTTTATGTGAGGATGTCCGAGCCTCAACCGTTTGAATCAATGCTTTCGCTCCCAGATTGCGCCGAGCTTCGAATTGGTCGACCAGTTCTTGATCCTTTTCCAGTAGTTCGACCAACTCGCTGACCGCAACCGTAAGTTCAGAAACATCCGGATCTAACTCAAAATCCGTGTTCGATTTCAAGATAGACGGTTCCTCAGGGCGTTTGATCCGTTCGGTCTGGTGCTGGGACGGTGTCGTTGTTCTTCGCACAACAAAAGCAAACGAACCAATTTCAATATGGTCGCCTTCGTGGATCACCACACACTCTTTGACTTGTCCATTCACCTGCAATGGTGGAGTGAATGCAAAGGCCTCCAGGAGAAGCTCATCATTCTCGAAGCGAATCATGCTGTGAAGAATGGGAGTTTTGTCACCTCCCAGTCGTAGGTCGCAATGTTCGCCTGAGCCGATTAAGAATCGATCTGTTGAAATTGGCCGCTGAGGAAACTTAGTCCGGCCACGGCAGATCTCCAGACAAAGGCTGGGCAGGTTTTCAAACGAAATTCTTTGGGAACTGTCGGCAACGGGGACGTGACGCTCGGCAGAACTTGACATCGTGTACCTGTTTGAGAAGAAGAGGAAGGCAGAGAGTAAACGAAGATGGTTTGATACCGGGCTAGACGAAAAACACTATATAGATGATTTCGACAAACCGATTCAGTCGGCATGAATCAAAGGTTGACGAACTTTATCTCAGAAAATCGTAAAGGCCAGATAAGACACACCGATATGTTCCGGTCGCGTAAAATGGGAAATAATACTTGATCGCGATGTGTGTCAAATTGGCGGAATTGCGCAATGACGTTCGATTACGATGCTGGTTAGCATGGCGCAAATACTGAATTGGCCAAGTTGCTCGGAATGCTTGGAACCCACACGACCGGCGGAGCCGGTCACGATGGTGCTATGGCCTGGCCATTGCGAGCATGCGGCGAGCGCGTTCCTGGTCACGCTCTTTTTCAGAAAATTCCGTTTCGGTTGTGGGGACTCGAGCCGAAGCGGCAATGAGTCGCTCATCGGCTTCCTGGCGGTCGATCTCAGTTGCGATTATTGTCTGGTTGGTTAGGATCGTGACGATGGTACCTTTGACCTGGACAAAGCCTCCATCGACGAAGTAAGAACGTTCGCCGTCGGTGCCAGTTGCCTTCAATTCACCGTAGCCCAGTCGACCGATCATTGGAGCCCGTTCGGGCAGGATGCCAATCTGGCCATCGTATAAAGGAAAGCACAACGATTGGACTGAGTCATCGAAGACCGTCGTTTCCGGTGTGACGACTATTAAGCGGAGTTCTTTGGCGGACGCCATCGGCTAGAGTTCCTCTTGCATTTTCTTTGCCTGTTCGGCAGCTTCTTCGATCGTGCCGACGTACATGAACGCGCCTTCCGGCAAGTGATCCCATTTTCCATCGCAGAGCTCTTCGAAACTGCGGATTGTTTCCTCGCGTGGTGTGATGTTTCCTGGTTTGCCCGTAAACGCCTCGGCGACAAGAAATGGCTGCGACAAAAAACGCTCGATTCGGCGCGCCCGGTGGACGATCCGTTTGTCTTCTTCGCTGAGTTCATCGACACCCAGGATGGCGATGATGTCTTGTAATTCACGGTACCTTTGCAGAGTCTGTTGCACGCGTCGGGCAACTGCGTAGTGGCGTTCTCCAACATATTGAGGATCGAGGACGCGGCTGGATGAAGCCAACGGGTCAATGGCCGGATAGATTCCTTTCTCGGAAATGCGGCGCTCCAGGTAGACGAAAGCATCCAAATGTGAGAATGCTGTGGCCGGAGCCGGATCAGTCGGGTCGTCGGCTGGGACATAGACTGCCTGCACACTGGTGATTGCGCCGCTCTTAGTCGACGTGATGCGTTCTTGCAATTCACCTAATTCGGTGCCGAGTGTTGGCTGATAGCCCACCGCACTGGGCATACGGCCCAACAGTGCAGACACCTCGCTGCCCGCCTGCGAGAAGCGGAAGATGTTGTCGATAAACAGCAGTGTGTCGGTGCCTGTGGCATCGCGGAACCACTCGGCCATGGTCAGAGCAGATAGCGCGACTCGCAAGCGAGCGCCTGGAGGTTCGTTCATTTGGCCGAAAACCATGGTCGTCTGTTCGATGACCGATCGGCCGGTATCGCCGATTTCGGTTTCTTGCATTTCCAACCACAAGTCGTTGCCTTCGCGTGTGCGTTCGCCCACACCGGCAAACACGGAATAGCCACCGTGAGCACTGGCGATACGAGCGATCAACTCGGTCAGGATGACTGTCTTGCCCAATCCGGCTCCGCCAAACAAGCCCGCTTTCCCGCCACGGACAAACGGCGTTAGGAGGTCAATGACTTTGATACCGGTTTCGAAGACTTCGGTTTTGGAACTCAATTCATTCAGTGGCGGCGGCTCGCGATGGATCGGCCAAAACTCTTTCGCGGCGACTTCGCCGCGTCCGTCGATCGGTTCGCCTAGTAGGTTAAACACTCGGCCCAATGTCTCTGTACCGACCGGGACGGCCAACGGTTTGCCTGTGTCGACCACATCCATGCCGCGGACCATGCCATCAGTGGACCCCAATGCAACACAACGGATCCGTCCACCACCCAAGTGCTGTTGGACTTCGCCTGTAACCTTGACTGGAACGCCTTTGGTTTTGGCGTCAATTTTCAGAGCGTTATAGATATTCGGCAGGTTTTCTTCCGAGAATTCGGCATCGAACGTTGATCCGATGACTTGGGTCACATGACCGACGTTTTGTTCGGTCGCAGTTTCTGTTGTCGCCATTGTTTCGTCTCCAATCCTGTAGGTCGGCTTTTCCAGGCTGACCTGTAGCCTCGAAAAAGTCGACCTACAAAAGAGTCATACGTTGTCTGTGTGTTGTGCTTGTGGAACAGGAATTTTCCCTGCCAGGCAAGCTGGAAGCCCGTCCCACAATTTATTCTAAAGCGGCCGCGCCGCCGATAATTTCGCTTAATTCGGAAGTGATTTGGGTTTGTCGTGCTCGGTTGTATTGCATCGAAAGAGTATCGATCATCTCACCCGCATTTTCGGTTGCTCCTTTCATCGCGATCATTCGAAAGATTTGTTCACTGACAGCAGCGTCCAGGAAACACTTGAATAGCCTCGCCTTGAACGAGGCCGGAACGATCTCCTCAAGAATTTCCTGGGCCGACGGCAAGAATTCGTATTCGATTTGCGGACCGCTTTCTGCGGCCGGTTCGGATTCATTGTCAAGGTTTCCAATGGGCAACAGCGTCTCCAGCACAGCGACCTGACGCGACGACGACAAAAATCTAGTGTAGGCCACGTCCAGTCGGTCCAGCTTTCCGGCGGTATACAAATCGATGTAGCGACTGGCCAATTCGTCGACTTCATCAAATGTGGGTTTTTCCTCAAGATGAGTGAACTGTCGGTCGACGGTTTGGTCTTGAAACCGCATGTACGCTAGTCCTCGCTTGCCCGATACTTCGAGGCTTAGGTTTTGGCCAGCCTGTTGAGCATCCTTGATGCGAGAGATCACCAACCGCAGAACCCCGGCGTTATAACCGCCGCACAGGCCGCGGTTCGAGGTCAGCGCCAGCACAATACAGTGGTCTTCCGGTTTGCGCGTCTGCAGCAGTGGATGCGTGAATGTTAAAGCCGTTGCGGACAAGTCGGCGACGATTTCCGCAATTTTCTTCGTGTAGGCCGCCGCTTCGGTTGCACGGTCCATGGCCTTCTTGAAACGCGCCGTCGCGATCAACTCCATAGTCCGCGTAATTTTGCGGATGTTACGGACCGCTTTCAGTCGCTTGACGATTGCTCTCGCTTTGGCCATGTTTCGCTTCGGCTTCAGAGTCTGAGGGCGCGTTCCCTCGTTAGTGGTTCAAGGTCAGTTATTGATGATGGAGAAGGAACGGAAAAACAGCTTGCTGCATGGCAACGCATAGCAATGCTCCGAGGCAGACAAATAGAATTGCCTTACAGCTAACGAGTTTCCTGACGTTTATGGCTTTCTCCAATTCATCCACTCTTTAGTTTCACATATTGAACTGCGAACATTAGCTGTGGGTTGTCATTTCGACGATCAGGTGCTTGCCGCAGTTGGTTGCTCTTTAGTTTCTAACTGGAATCCCCGCTTGAACTCGTCAAGTGCGGATTTTAACTCGTCAACTGAGTCGTCATTCAATTCCGCGAGCTTGATCAAGTTGTCACGGACCTCGGACTTTTGTTCTTTCATAAATTGCAGCAATTCCTTTTCAGCGCGCGAGGTCTGGCTAGCGGGAATATCATCGAAGTAACCGTTCGCGCTGGCGAAAATGCTGATGACCTGGTCAGCGACGTGCATTGGTTCGTACTGTGGTTGTTTCAGGATTTCGACCATGCGGTAACCGCGATCCAGTTGAGCCTGTGTCGCCTTGTCCAATTCGGTGCCCAATTGAGCGAATGCTTCCAGTTCTCGGAACGCCGCTAGGTCCAACCGCAAGCTGCCGGCAATTTTCTTCATGGCCTTGTTTTGCGCGTTGCCGCCGACACGGGAGACGCTAATGCCGACGTTGATGGCCGGACGCACTCCCGCGAAGAACAGGTCCGGTTCCAGATAAATTTGGCCGTCGGTGATGGAAATAACGTTTGTCGGGATGTACGCCGAAACTTCGCCTTCCAGTGTTTCAATGATCGGCAAAGCGGTCATTGAGCCGCCGCCCAATTCATCGCTAAGTTTGACAGCCCGTTCCAGCAACCGGCTGTGACAGTAAAAGATGTCGCCCGGATATGCCTCGCGACCGGGCGGGCGCCGCATCAATAGCGACAGTTGCCGGTAGGCCTGGGCCTGTTTCGACAGGTCATCGTAAATCACAAGTGTGTGCTGGCCCTGATGCATGAAGTGCTCCGCCATCGCCGCTCCAGCGTAAGGGGCGACATACTGCAACGGTGCAGGATCGCTTGCGGACGCTGCGATGACGATCGTGTAGTCCATTGCACCGTGTGTCGTTAGTAAATCAACAACCGCCGCAACGTTGGCGGATCGTTGTCCACACGCTACGTAAATGCACGTGACATTGCCGTCCTTTTGGTTGATGATTGTATCCAACGCTATCGTCGTCTTCCCGGTCTTGCGGTCGCCGATGATCAATTCTCGCTGACCACGGCCGATGGGAGTCATCGAATCAATTGCTTTGATACCGGTCTGCAAAGGTTCTTTCACCGGCTGCCGACCAGCCACACCCGGTGCGATCGTCTCGATCGGACGACGCTCGGATGCCACGATCGGTCCCTTGCCGTCCAACGGTTTGCCCAGCGGATCGACCACTCGGCCGATCATCGCTTCGCCGACCGGAACCGACAGTAATCGACCCGTACATTTGACTTCGTCACCTTCGTGGATGTCCAGATAATCGCCAAGAATGATGATGCCTACGGAGTTCTCTTCGAGGTTGAATACCATCCCTTGGACGCCACTTGGGAACTCGACCATTTCACTGGCCATGGCGTTGGACAAGCCGTAACAGCGGGCGATGCCGTCGCCTACTTCCAGCACGCGACCCACTTCGCTCGTTTCGATACTGCCGCGAAAGTCTTCAATCTCCTTCTGGATGACTGAAGCGATCTCGTCCGCTTTGAATTTCATGGAGACTCCTCTTACACAATCGGTCTTGAAGTTGTTTTAATCGGTTCTTCAAGGAACCGTCATAAACTGTATTGTCCACGCGAATCACTAAGCCACCTAATAAAGCTGGGTTGGTCTGTGTTTCCAGGATCGGATCGAAGGAGAATGTTGCATCCAAACGTGTCTGCACGTCATGCAAAGCCGCCTCTGATAGAGGCCGAGCGCTTAAGACTTGTACGCGCTTGCGACCGGTCCGACTCTCGTGTAACAGCCAGCTTTCACTCAGAATTAGGGGCAATAATTCCAATCGCTCGTGGCGGGCTAGTGTCCTGAGAAAGTTGGTGAACAACTCGGTTCCCAACGGTGCAACGACGCGGTCGATCATAGCCAGTTTGTCGTCGCGGCTGACGATGTCGGATAACAAGATGTTTCGAAACTCAGGATTTTGTTCAAGCACGTCGTCCAAGAACGATGCCAATTCCTCCAGCACACCGTCGATCCCGACCGATTCCGCCACGTTCAAAAAAGCGTTCGAATAAACGTGCGCAATGGCCTGAGCACTGGGATCTTCCAGCACATGGACCATTCGGGTCTTCACCTTCGAATGATCAGCCATACGCAGTGCCAGACTTGTTATTTGCGATCATCAACTTGAAATTCCCATTTTGTCCGACTGTTGCGATACCTGTTGCAGTGCCTCGTCGATCAAGCGGTCCTGGTCACTGTCGGTCAGACTTCGGCCCAGAATGTGCTCGGTGGCATTGGCCACTTGCACTGCCATATGATCGAACAATTCCTTCAGAGCTTGATCGCGAGATCGCTCGATTTCGTCGATCGCCTGTTGCTTGGTCGTTTGGGCTTCGCGTTGGGCTTCGGCGATAATTTCGTTCTTGGTGTGGTCGGCGTCACGGCGAGCTTCAGTCAGGATTTCGCGGATTTCGTCCTGGACCTTATCCAACTTGTCCGCATGTTCGGCCAGCATTTGCTCGCCCCTGATCCGAACTGATTCGGCATCGGAAATGTCTTGCCGAATTTGAGCTTCCCGCTTGTCTAGCCCTTCAATTAACGGTCCCCACGCAAACTTCCACAGCACAAGTACGAATACGACGAAGACGGTAAGTGACCACCAAGCCAAGTCGGGCTCGTATTCAAGCGGAGCTCCCTTTTCGTGGCCACTTTCTTTGGCGTTTTCGTCCGCGTGATGTGCTGTCGTCGCAGGCTCGTCTGCAGCGAAAATTGGCGTGAATTCCGCTATGGTCAAAACGATGCACGAAACTATTGTCCACCAGCCATAGGTCAGCAGATTGCGCATTAACACACACCTTTAGAAAATTGCTTTCATCAAGAGTCGCCGCGTCCAAACGGCCCAACTATACCGTCCAATAGTTTCCACGAATGATACAAATCACCAGTGCGAAAAGGGTGACACCTTCGATTAGAGCTGCGGAAATAATCATCGCGGTCTGAATCGGACCGGAAACTTCGGGTTGGCGAGCCATGCTCTCCACAGCGGAAGCCCCGATCTTGCCGATCCCATATCCGGCACCGATGATGACAACACCCGCACCGATCGCGCCAGAAAAATGTGTTCCTCCGTCTTGCGCCAACGCAGGTACGGCCATCGTAAAGAAAACACAGATTGTAAAGAAGGCAGTGCGAAAACTTGGGCTCACGTTTCGATCTCCTGTTCTGCTTGGTTTAGAAGGCCCCGAGCCTCTTATGTGAAATGACTGAAAGCTCTCAGTCGTGACACAAGGTATCGGATCTACAAGAGTCCGACGCTCGGCCTTATTCAAACAATTATCGTTGAAGCAATAACTAATTCGACATGCCGAAACTCGCCTAATGAGGATGAATTGCCATTGAAATAAACACCGTCGTAAGGAATGAGAAAATATATGCTTGTAGGAAAGCGACAAATAATTCTAACGTACTGATGGCAACTTGAGCCAATACGCTTGCGGGAGCAACGAGGTAAAACAAGCTCGTGTCGGCAACACCTTGTGCGGCGATAAAAGTCAGAAGAACAAATATTACTGTGTGGCCGGCCATGATATTTGCAAACAAACGTACGGCCAAAACGCTGTGCTTGATGAAAAGTGACAATAGTTCGATCAGCCAGATAAAGGGTACCAGCACAACCTTCATTGCGGCGGGAATGTCCATGCTAGGTACTAACGATAGCCAGAAATTCACTGGTCCGACTTCCGTCGAGCCGCTGATAACAACTGCACTGAACGCGACAAGTGCCAATGCTCCTGTCACATTGATGTTGCCAGTGGCCGCACCAAGCCAGGGGATCGCGCCGAGCAGGTTGCAGAAGAGAATGTAAAAAAAACACGACCACACAAATGGGAGATACTTGTCCGCTGGATGCCCGCCTCGGACAATTTGCGAATGTCCTTGCGACGGATTGGTAGGTGAATGTTCTGTGCCTTCGTGGCCGTGATGCCCCCCACCGATCGTTGGTCGGACCATATTGTCGCGGATAAACAGTGCCAACATTTCCCAGAAATTCCACCAGCGACCTTGTGCTGGCTCACCGGATCGAATTCGTCGTGCCAGTCCTTTGAAAATCAATAAGGCAGCGATGAAAGCAACGAGCTGCAGAACCATGAATTTGCTCAGCCCAAAGGGGACGGGAATTTCACCGCCATAACCCATAATTTTGGGGAGCTCAAACGCATGGCTGTCTCGGACGTGATGGAAAACGTCGTCGTGACCGGTTGCCATCTCCGTTGTCATCCTCAGCAATCGTGTGCCCTATGCGGAATGCTGTTTGACCAAGATCAATGTCTCGACCAAGAGCATTGCTAAATAGAACACGATGATCCAAATGTGAAATTCCCGGGGGCCGAGGTCTGTTCGCATTGACTGGACGATCATTACCACCGCAACGACAAACAGCAGCCGCATCGCTGTTCCCAACAACACGACAGTACCCTGATTATCCGCAACACGATACCGCGAGACTAAAAAAAAGAACAGCCAACCTGGCAGCAAACAAATCACCGCTGCGTACGAGAGGCCTTCCAACCCCTCAGCGTCGGCCAGAGACCATGCGGGGCCAGCCAGCAGTAACCACAACCCGGCTGTGACGACTGCCAGCCGACCGCATTGACTTGTCGTTGTTTGTAAACTGTCTTTGTAATCGTTCAAGACGAATCGATGTGTTTGTTTCGATGATTCTTCTTACCACCCGCTCCTGCCATTTGAAGCAGGTGAAATGTTCCTGTTGCGAAACCAATGATGACCCCGCAAACCATCATCCAAGGCTCCATCCCCCATTGATCGGGTTGGTCCAGGTAATAACCTAACGTTGCTGGTAGGACCATCATCAACGCCACTGTCGTGATTTGGGTGATCCACTGCATGGCGACGACCAAAGGAGGTCGGTCATCCTTGGACAGACCAGACACAACAGCCCCTCGTATTACGGAATACTGCACAAATCGCACAGAACTCGGCGGTTAGTCTATTCCGTGTCTTTCGGATTGTCAAAGGCTATATTAAGGTCATCTCGGTTTTCCCAGAACTGAATTTCGAAGTTCTCAGAACTGAGGAAATTTCCAGATTCCCATGCATCGAGGCTAGAACAATTTGAGTCGTTGATTCACTGTTGATTGAGCCAAGGCATTTCAGGAAACAATTATTAGGATGAAACAGCGAAGCGCATCGTGTAAAATTACCACATAGTTTCGTTATTTTTTCCAACCGGGGCAACTGGGACGGATCACATCAGCGATCGGCGAGGCCGACAGATTTATCGGAGCGATTGCAGAAATTTCCATGTTGACTTCACAACACATTTTCTCGGCGGCGACTTTCCGTTGCCGTTGACTCATTTAGGTGAAATCCTAACGATGTAAGATACCGTTTTTCCTGTCGCCCTGCTTCGCGAGCGGCTCGCATTGTCAAGATTGGCCTTTTTTACACAAGTGAAGCATATTTATAATTTGAAGTAATTCAATAATAAGTGAGACGTTAGGATTCGACGGAGGTTCTCGAATGCATCGTTGGAACTTGAGTTCAAATTGTGCAAATTTTCTAACAGTGGGCTTCGTTGTCGCGTTGGCGTGTTGCTTCGTCAGCTATTCGACTGAAGTGGCTGCCGCACGGAGACCGTCGTCGAACAAGAAGACAGCCTCTGCGAAGAGGCGTTCAGTGGCGAAGAGAGGGGCGTCGACGAGGGTGGAGAGGACCAAGAGCTCGCGGAATTCGGAACCATTCACGACCGGGTGGTCAGATACGATAATCGAGTTTATCAACAGGCAAGTGCGACAAGCATGGGAAGAGAAAAAGATTCAGTCGTCACCGGTGGCCGACGATGCTGAGTGGCTGCGGCGAGTGTATTTAGACATCGCGGGTTGTATTCCTCCGGCCGAGGTTGTAGAGAAGTTTTTGGCTAACAAAGACAAAGCGAGGCGGTCCAAGATGATCGACTCGTTGTTGGATGATTCCGCCTACGTGCGCAATTGGACCACGATCTGGACCAACCTGTGTATCGGCCGCCAGACACCTCGGCGGACCAGCCGGCGGGCGATGCAGAAGTTCTTCCGTGAGGCGTTCGCTAAGAACCGGTCGTGGAACGTGGTAGTGCGTGACTTGGTGACGGCGGAAGGACATTTCGAGGAGAACGGCGCGGTCAACTATCTGCTAGCTCAGATGACCATGCGGGACCAAGGCGTGCAAGCGACAGCCAAGACGATTCGGTTGTTCATGGGGATTCAGGTTCAGTGCACTCAGTGCCATGACCATCCGACCAACGATTGGAAACAAGATCAGTTTTGGCAGTTCAACAGTTTCTTTCGTCAGATGCGTCGGGTGGATCACCGGCAGTACGATCCAAATACGGGTCGAATGGTGGATGATTTTTCAGAATTGGTGCGTCGAGACTTGGCTGAGGAGGGCGTATTTTTCGAGAAACGGAGTGGTTTGATGCAGATCGCATATCCGTTTTTTTTTGACACGGAAGTGGATCCGTCTGTGGGATTGGACCGTCGCACGGAGTTGGCCAAGCTCATGGTCGCGGGTGGCAGGCCGTATATAGCCATGGCGTTCGTGAATCGTCTGTGGAGTCACTTTTTTGGTTACGGGTTCACTCGACCAATCGACGACATGGGCCCTCACAATTCACCGTCGCATCCCGAGCTGTTAGAGCGATTGGCGATGGAATTCGTCCAGAGTCGCTACGATGTGAAGCAGTTGATCCGCTGGATCACGAACAGCAAAGCATACAACCTAACTAGCCGAGTGACTCGAACAAACCAAATCGACAACCCGGCGGCGGGCGAAACTGCGTTGTTTAGCCACATGTACGTGAAGTCGATGGAAGCGGAGCAGTTGTACGATTCGTTGATCATTGCCACGGGCGCGCATATGTCGGGGCGGTCGAGTTGGGATCAGTCGGAACGGCAGCGGCAGCAGTGGCTGCGTCAGTTCGTGATAGCCTTTGGGACGGACGAGAACGACGAAACGACGATGTTCAACGGCACAATCCCTCAGGCATTGATGATGATGAATGGACAATTGATCCAGAATGCGATCAGCGCCAAGAAAGGCAATTTTTTGCACTCGACCCTGTCCGGCAAAGGCAGTGACGCAGTGAAAATCCGCAAGTTGTACTTGGCCACGCTCAACCGATACCCAAGCCGTCGCGACACGTTGTCGGCCACTAAACTAATCCGGTCGCGGTCGAACAAGCTGGACGCTTATCAGGACTTGTTTTGGGCGTTGTTGAACTCGAACGAATTCATTTTCAATCACTAAAGGAGGGACCTTCAATGATTCTTCCGACTCCTCACGGCATGAATCGTCGCCATTTCATGCGTCACTTGGCGAGCAGTGCGGCGACGTTGCCGGCGCTACAGTTTATTTCTCAATTGCAGGCTCACGCGGTCGAAGTTCAGAAGAGGCAGAAAGCGTGCATCCTGATGTGGATGGGGGGTGGTCCGCCGACGATCGACATTTGGGATCTGAAACCGGGCAGCAAGAACGGTGGCGAGTTCCAGCCGATCAACACGAATGTCCCTGGTATCCAAATCTGTGAGCACATGCCGAAGACGGCGATGGTGATGGACAAGCTATCACTGGTGCGTTCGATGAGTACTCGGGAAGCGGACCACGGTCGGGGCCGCTACTACCTGCACACGTCGTTTGTGCCAAACCCGACGGTAGTGCACCCAACGTTTGGTAGCGTGGTGAGCTATGAATTGGGGACGAAGCGGGATGAACTGGATATTCCGGCGTTCGTGTCAGTGAACGCTCCTAGCGGCAGTCCGGGCTATCTCGGCGCGTCGCACGCTCCGTTCGTGGTGGGCTCGAACGGCCAAATCCGCAACGCAGATATGGGGAAGGATAAAGACCGTCTGCGCCAGCGTTTGGCTATGATGAATGTGATCGAGACGAACTTCATCAACTCGAACCGTGGCGAGTTGCCCAAGTCGCACAAGGACATCTACAAGAAGTCGGTGAATTTGATGACGTCTGAGCAGATGCAGGCGTTCAAGATCGATCAAGAACCGCCGAAGGTGAGCGAGGCATACGGAGCGAACAACTTTGGCCGGGGCTTGTTGATGGCTCGTCGTTTGGTTGAGACGGGCGTTCCGTTCGTCGAGGTCGGTATGGGTGGTTGGGACTTGCATGCGAACGTGTTTAATGCGCTCGAGACCCAGCGATTGCCACAGTTGGACCAAGGCATTGCGGCGTTGACTCAGGATTTGAGTCAGCGAGGCATGTTGGACGACGTGGTGCTGGTGTGGATGGGCGAGTTTGGCCGCACGCCGAGGATCAACCAAAACGTGGGACGCGATCACTGGGCGAGAAGTTGGACGGTAATGATCGGTGGTGGCGGCTTAAACTACGGCCAAGCTATCGGCGAAACGGACGGCGACGGTGTCAGCGTCGTAGGCAAGAGTTACCTACCGGGCGACATCTGGGCCACGGCATCATATGCCTTAGGTATTCCAACCACGCGCATGCACACGTCGAAGCGAGGCCGTCCCATGAAACTTATCAACGGCGGCGTGCCGATCAAAGAGTTGATTGACTGATGGTCGGGTCAATTACTGGTCAGCTGAGTTTGGGAGTTGGGCGGTTATGCGCAGCGTGTCTTTGAGCGGATTGGAAATCGAAGCATTGAGCAATTGTACGACCTCGGTGTGGAGCTGACGGAGCAGGTGGCTCGTCTTTTGTGACGAAACGAGCTGCGCGGCCGCACTGAGCACTTGAAATCTCAGCATGTTTACGATTACACGACACTGATACGGATTAGCAGCTCACTCGGTTGTAACGCCGGAGCGTGTCCATTGGCCGTCTATCAGTCGCCACGTATTGTCGTCGGGGCTTTTATCTCGCAAAAGTGGCGGCAGGCGGTGAGGGCGGACGTTGTCGTAGCACTGCAAGCTGGTGAAGCGATGGATTGAGGTCGGGATGCCGACCGCTGTAAATGCCGGATGGCCGGTCGCCGGGAACGGGCCGCCGTGGTTCATGGCTGCCGAGACAGCAACGCCTGTCGGCATCCTATCATTCAAAAGGCGACCAACACGTTGGCGAAGGGTCGGAACGATTCGGTCATACAGGGCGTCGTCATTGCCATTTGTGTCGCTGTAGACGCAGCCCGTCAGGTTACCTTCCAATAGTTCGGCGATTTCGAGCATCTGGTCCGCGTCCTTGGCCAGGACGAACAGTGAACCGTTGCCAAAGGCCTCAGTTTGCAGAATTTCGGATTTTGAGACAAATGTGTCGCCGTCAACTTCCAGCAACGTGTTTTCGTAGCAATACCCGTTGCCTTTTCCGGCGTTCCCACCAACGACTACAACAGCGCCTTCTCGTGTCAATGTGTCGATACTTTGTGTGAAGTGGGACTGCACGCTTTCGTTCAACAGTGTGCCTACAGGCGACTCGTCGAATCGCTGCTTTGCCGTTTCCACAAACCTTCGGGCATTTTTACCTGCTTGGAGGATCACCAATCCCGGCTTCGTGCAGAACTGTCCGGTTCCCATCAGGCAGCTCGTCGTGAATTCATCAGCGACTTGGTTTAATCGTTCGTCCAATGCGCCTGGTAGAATAAAAACCGGATTGATACTGGAAAGTTCCAGGTAGATCGGCTTGCCGGCTTTGTCGGCCGACTCTTTCAGTACGAGTCCCGTGCCGCGAGCCCCAGTGTAACCGGTCGCTCCGATCAGTGGATGCGAGACCAAGCGACACCCGTCTTCGTGGTTGGTGCGATAAATCAGTTGAACCATGGCCGGGGGCATGTCGGTTTTCTGGGTTGCATGAAAAGCCGCTTCGGCAAACAGCCGTGTTGTGCCGGGATGCGATGAGTGTCCTTTCGCAATGACTGGATTGCCTGCCGCGATAGCTGCCGCAAAATCTCCGCCGGCGATACTGTTAAACGCAAATGGGAAGTTGTTGGGTCCAAATACGGCAACGGGTCCAATCGGTCCATAAATGGATCGGATGTCGGCCTTAGTGTCGATGGTCGGCATGGTCCACGACGCTGTTCGCGCGGATGTGGCCGCCTGACGCAATTGGCCTGTAGTGCGAGGCAGTTCCACATCCTGCAATCTCGGCGAGCTCGGTAACGCTGTTTCCTTATGAGCCATGTCGACTAGTTGATCAGTACGTTCTTCGATGCAATCTGCGTACTTATCAAGAAAGTTGGCAAACCGATCACCTGGCCATCCCCGCGTGTGCTCCGAGGCGGCCACGGCAGCCTGTAAGGCTTTTTCAATTTCGGTCCATTCGCTGACTGGATACTCGTCCGTTACTGCTTGTTTCGTCATCGGGTTGGTCGCCTGGAAACTTTTCGTTCCCGTTGACGCAACCCATTGCCCGTCAATCAGAATTGGTTGAACACACATGATGAATTGTCTAGTCTCTCAGTTTAATCTGGTTGTTCGGCTGACATGGTAGTCATTTTACCGTGCAGCGGTGGTTCCCACAATTCCGCGTCGAAAGACGTGGGTAGACTCAATACCATAGCATACGGAAGCATACGGAATCGAAAGAGTTTGTTGATAGCGGTGACGGCAAGGCGAATTGACCCAAGTTTTCGCATACTTACAATGGATGTGAGCAAAGCACCACTAAATAGTTCAAACTATGTCGTGTGGTGTTTCAGTTGGAGCTGAGAATGGCAGTCAGAGCAGTGTATGTGACGTTTTTTATTGCGGTCTGTGCCGTCGTCGTCATGATTTGGTTAGTTCGAGGCGATGATGCAAAGTTGATCACCAATTACGATCCGGGATCGAAGCGAGACATTGATGCTCCAAAACCTTCTCCGACGGGACCGCATCCCAAGGTAGTTGTCGACACGACAGTTCACGATTTCGGGACGATGCAATTCAATGAGAAGGGTAGTCACATTTTTACAGTGAGCAATCAAGGTCGAGGCCCGCTGATACTGAGATCAGGGGAATCGACATGTAAGTGTACAATCGGAAAGTTGGCAAAAAAAACATTGCAGCCTAGTGAGTCGACTGAAGTCGAGTTGTCGTGGGACACGAGAACTGCCATAGCTTCGTTTGAACACAGGGCCAGAGTACTGACAAACGATCCAAATCAATCGGATATTCGTTTCACCATTAAGGGAATCGTTCTCAGGACGCTTATCGCAACACCTGGTGAAGTGTGGAAGGTTGTGAATAATTCAGAGGGTAAGCCGACGAAAGCTACTGGCACTATTCATTCAGAAGTTCTGAAAGAATTTCAAGTTCTAAACATTAACACGTCAAATCCATTGCTCACCGTTACATGGAGGAAACTGATTGAAAGGGAACTCGCTCTACTGGCTCAAACAGCGAAATTTGAAGTCAATCCTCAAGAGGTGACGAAGATAGAACAACTTGAGGAGGCGTCAGACAAGGAGATCAAGTTTGGCTATAAGATTACCCTGATGGCCGATCCGGAAATCTCTGCTGACAAGTTTCGAGAGTCGGTCACAATTCACACAGACATTGAATCGGTCAAACCGTTGACGGTATACGTCGAGGGACGACGAGTCGTGCAGACACCCTTCCAGTTCTTTGCGTCACCAGGCGTCAAATGGTACAGCAAGCATATGCTTCTTAAACTGGGGCGGTTCACAGCATCCAAAGGAAAAAAAGCGACGCTTTCGATGTTTGTCAAAGGTGATACGGGCGAGCTGCAGTTTTCTGAAACTGCATCCGAGCCGTCTTTCCTTAAGTGCTCGTGCGAACGAGATCCGACCTTCACTGGAACAAAGCGACAACGCTACCGATTGACCGTCGAAATTCCACCTGGCAGTCCTCCGGTTGCACGAACTGCTACAAACCGAGCAAAAGTTTCGTTGAAAACCAATCATCCAGACGCGAAGTTCCTGGAGCTGAATGTCGAGTTTGTCTCGTTCTGAATCGGTCAGTACACTGTTGGCCATCCAGAGAGGCAGTTTGCTCTGGCCAAGTGTCAATCAGTTTAGTTGCGTTCACCGCTGTCGCAAGTTCGTGATCTTTGTTGACTGATAGACTTCCAACGCACGCGCAAGAAACTCAATTCATGTTGAAGCGTGAAGTTCGTTTTGGTGTGGTTTGTTGGCTTGTGGTTGGGGTGATTGTCCTCGCACTCGGTTGCGATTCCGGTCAGTCGATTAAGGGACGCAATCGACCGGTAGAGATGCCTTCTGAGCCCTTAATCGATACAGCAACAGCGACACCGCTTTTCGATGGTTGGCCGAAACCGACATTGGCTATTGTCTTGACCGGCCAGCAGCTTGGGTTTTTGGAACCATGTGGCTGTTCCGAAACACAATCGGGTGGCCTGTCGCGGCGTGCCGATCTTTTTCGTCAAATGAACGATAGAGGTTGGACAGTTACCGCGTTCGATCTGGGCGGCACGATCAAGCGAAACCGAGAACAAAGCCGATGGAAGTTTCAGACCACACTGGCTGCACTGAACGATTTGCAGTATCAGGCATTGACTTTGGGACCTCAGGAACTGCAATTCGGCCCTTATTTCTTGCTATCACAACAAAAGATTCCCGATGCGGACAGTACGCTGACATTGCTGGGAGCGAATACGGTGCTGCTGGGCGATGCGAACTTGGGAACTCCAAAGCACTCAAAACTGGTCCAGTTGGGTAGCGTAAAGATCGGTGTCACTGCAGTCATTGGACTCAGTTACAAGAACAGAATTTTACAGAACGGGATCGACCAGGACATTGCGATTGAGAATCCGCTGAGTGTGCTGCCGCAAGTCGTCCAACAGCTGCAAGCACAGAAACCGGATCTGATGATTCTGTTATCACACGCCAGTCTGGACGAATCAAAACAGCTTGCCCGCAAGATTCCGGAATTTGATCTGATTCTGAGTGCGGGCGGGCCCGAAGATCCATTGACCGATAATCCGAAATACGTTGACAGAACAATGCTCGCCACGGTTGGGCATAAAGGGAAATATGTGGGAGTCGTTGGCTTCTATCCCGGTGATGTGAAGGACCGGCTTCGATTCGAGCTGGTAGACTTGGATCATAACCGATTTCACGACTCAACGATGATGATTTCGCACATGCGATTTTACCAAGAGCAGTTGCAGGATCTGGACCTGGCGGCCGAAGAGTTGCCCATCAAGCATCCCAAAGGTGCGAAGTTTGTCGGGGCCGAGAAGTGTGGGGAATGTCACACCAAAGCCTACGACAAGTGGAAGTCAACGCCCCACGCGCACGCCTATGAAAGCCTCGACCCAGTGAATGAGCGGCACGGCTATGAACGTCTGAAAGGCATCGCACGCATTTATGATGCGGAATGTTTGTCCTGTCATGTGACCGGATGGCACCCACAAGACGTGCTTCGCTACGAGAGTGGGTTTATCAAGAAACAGAAGACTCCTCACTTGCTTGGCAATCAGTGCGAAAACTGTCATGGTCCCGGCAGTCGCCACGTCGATTTGGTCGAAGCAGACGACGTTGACAAGGCAATCAATGAAATGCGGGTCACCTTAGAGCAGGCCAAACAAGACCTTTGCTACGAATGTCACGACCTAGATAACAGTCCACATTTCGAATTCGACAGTTACTGGGAACAGGTCAAGCATCCCTGGATTGACTAGGATGCTTGACCATTAATCGGCATCAGCAAGTGTGGATAGGTCAGTCGTTCAACGAACGATCAGTGATGTGTCTTGCTTCTCCAGGACGGAGCCAATCAGGCAAGCGGAGTGTGCGCCGGCGGTGCGTGTCTTGTCGAGCAGGTCGTTTGCGTGATCGGCTGCGATACTGATCAATAGGCCACCCGACGTTTGAGCGTCGAAGAGTACTTCCATTCTGATAGGGTCTGGTTGCCCGTCGATACGCATAATTGGTTCGACAAAGCTGCGATTCGTGGCGCTGGCACGGGTTTTGTTTCCGCTTTGGGCCAATTCCGCCACTCCGGGCAGGATCGGTAGCCGATCGAGTTCGAGAACCAGAGTAACATTGCTCGCTTGAGCCATCTCGGCCGCGTGTCCTGCCAATCCAAATCCGGTAATATCGGTTGCCGCGTGTGCTCCGAATTCAACCGCAGCTTCGCTGCTTGCTCGATTCAATTGAGCCATACTGGCAATCGCAGTTTCGAGAACATGGTTCGGACACTTGCGGGCTTTGAATGCGGTCGTGACGAAGCCTGTGCCTAGAGATTTTGTCAGAATCAGGACATCGCCGGGCTGAGATTGCTGATTTGTCAGTAATCTGTCTGGTTCGACAACACCAGTTACAGACAATCCATACTTGATTTCCGCGTCACGAACTGTATGGCCTCCAGCGATGACGGCTCCGGCATGGAGTACACGTTCGGCGCCCCCGCGTAGTATTTCGCCCAAGATGTCCAGTTCCAGCTTATCGTCCGGGAAGCCGACGATATTGAGTGCCGTCGTCGGGCGTGCTCCCATGGCATAGATGTCACTCAATGAGTTGGCCGCAGCGATCTGCCCGAACAGGTACGGGTCGTCGACTAGTGGTGGGAAGAAGTCGAGTGACTGGACAATCAGCAGATTGTCTTGCAACTGGTAGACACCAGCGTCGCTGAAACTTTCGGCACCGACGATCAGCTTGGGATCATCAAAGTGTGGCAATCCGCGCACGACCTGCGCGATACCCTCTTGGGGAAGCTTGCCCGCTCAACCGGCACAACTTGCATAGTCGACCAATCGTTTCTTACGTCCAAATAGCGGCATCAAATTTTCCTATAACAGGAATCTACGATTTAGGCAGAGCTATTCTGATTGCAGAATCGTACAACACCTTACCATAAAACGGTTTATTCACGTAGGCCGGATCGAAGTTGCCCAACATGCTGCCGGAGTAGCGGAAACGCGTCGAGTGGAGTTGGTGCGATGTTAGTGTTTTGACTGTGGTTAAGCGACTGAAGCTCCGGCACAGACAGCGTTTGCTCGCTCTGGCTTACACGTTCGTGAATAATCCAACATAAAGCTCATGGAAGTGCTTTTCCATGTCTACAGTCGTTTGGTCGTACCACTCATTCTTTATTCGAAGTGACCCGCTTTGTAGTCCTTAAAACGGCGTTGCGTGTTCACCTTAGTGATTGGGGTTGGGTTTAAACTTTTCAATGACAAATGCTGTAATGCTTTTAATTGCAAGAGTTTGTGAATAAACGACTTCTCCAGGACGGTGGTCCGATCTGGTTGAATTTTGCATGAAGTTCATCGCATCCTTCGAATTCCACTCAACTCAACCAACAGTTTCAGCCGAATGATCAGAGTAACTGCTTCCAACTGTACAACGGTTACAGCTTCACTAAGCGGAACGATCGGAAATTTCGATGAAATTGAAGCTCATGATTTTCTTCTGTAGCCTGGCTGCCACAATGGCCTGCTGTTTGACCGCAAATGCGGCGGACAAAGTGAGGGTGAGCGATGGCTTGCTTGGTCGTGAATCAATGGGGCGGGCGGTGCTCAGGACTTCAGGTTCCTTCGAGCACACTGACTCAAATTTCGGGACCAGTATGGTCGAAGGCTCTAGCTCGTACCTGCCGACTTTACCGGCTCCACCTGCTAATGGAGACGCATCGCCGAATCAATATCATTCACAAGAGGAACAAAAAAACATACTAGTACCGTCCGTGTCTCCATACACTGGAACTCATCCGACATCAAATTGGATTTCAGAACCAAGTAGGGGAACGTATACAGCGGCGTTGGAAAGTGCCTACCCGACCGCGGTTCCGTTTGGTCCAGTGATTACCCTGGATAAGAGCTTTGGCGACGGACTAGGCTTCGAAGGTAACTATTATCAGTTGCGATCACTCTTTCCCAAACACATTGATGTGGGTCGAAGTTTGCTTTTTGCGATGCTGAACATATCGGTTACCGAAGACGGAAAAGCATCGGGCAATTTCGGTTTGGGAATTCGAACCTATTATGAAGAAGTAGACCGAATACTCTCGGCAGCCGGTTTCTTCGACTTTGATGAAGGGAACGTCAACGATTACTATCGAGCTGGCTTTAGTCTGGAGTCGCTCGGACAAGTTGACACACGGGTCAACGGCTATTTGGTACTGAATGAAGAGTTCAATACACTTTCCGCGGGGGTCAATGGTTCACCGTTCTTCCAAGGCAATAACATTGCCTTCAACTTTATACAAGCAATTGAAGCGGCTTATAGCGGACTGGACTGTGAGATCGGCGGCCCGCTGCCGTTACTCGGGCGAAGTGGTTTTAAAGGATACCTCGGCGCGTACTACTTGGATGCAGAGGGTTGTAAAGAAACCGTGGGCTTTCAAGCACGCCTCGAAGCAGCAATATCTGATGACATTACTGCTGGAGTGCGTTTTACAGAAGACGATGTATTTGGCACGAATGCTTGGGCCAGTGTCGCGGTCACTATTCCCGATGGCAAGAGGCGCCGTTGGTTCCGTACGCGGCCAGTGAAGGAACGCATGTCTGCTCCGATCGTTCGCAGCGATCGAATTCACGTTAATCGCCGCGAAGAATCCTCCACGTTTCCGACGACTAATCCCAGTGACTCTCAGTCGTTCTTCGTGTTCCACGTTGACACCGATGCCACAGCTGGTGGCGACGGATCGATCGAAACGCCCTTCAGTACGCTTGAAGCCGCTCGCATCGCCAACAATGCGAACGTTGACATCATCCGAGTCTTGCCGGGAAGTGCTGCCAGCTTTGCGATGGCGGGTCCGTTGGATTTGTTTGACGGGCAGCGTCTGCTGAGCACCACTCTAAACCATAACTTGATTGCGACGCAGGGAACATTCACTGTGCCTGGTTTTACAGGCGGAATTCAGCCACAGATCAGCAATTCTTCCCTGGCCGCGGCAGCGGTTGTTCGTCTGGCCAACAGCAATGAGGTGTCCGGATTTACGATCGACGGCAGCAGCCAGTTACACGATGGCATTTCGGCGACAAATGTCAGCGGGAGCCTGATTAATGGCAATGTGATCCAGAACAGCCTCAATGGTGTACAGATCACTGCTAGCAATGGCTTGCTCAACGGTGAGACGATCACGGACAACAATATTAGCGGCAGCTTGATGGACGGAATCAATGTCATTGCGACAGCCGGGTCCACTGTCAATCTGACAGCCACAGGCAACACGATTACCAGCAATGAAAGAAATGGTATCGGTGTCGATGCAACCGACGGTGCCTCAAACCTAGTGATCGGTGGATCAACGGTCGCACTGGGCAATACCATCTCCAACAATGTGCAGCAAAACATCGACCTCTTGTTGCAAGGCGCCCATCTTGGGACGCTAACCATCCAGAACAACACGATCGACGGTGGTGTAGGATCTGCTGGGAATGTCAACATCAGTCGGTTGCCAAATGATCAGGACGAATCGGCCATCGCCATCAATCCAACGAATCCGGATCAGTTATTCGCCTTTTCGAACGACGGTCGTGATTCGATGTTCGCAGCGAGGAGCGATGACGGTGGTGCGACCTGGCTGCCGGTCAGCGGAGACGACTTTGTCATCGCTGATGGGAATGACGTCTTTCCTGTGGCTTGTTGTGATCCGACAGTGACTTATGACCAGTTCGGAAACTTGTTTATCGGCTACCTTGATCAGACGGCCAATGCGAACGTAATCTTGCTCAGTACCGATGGTGGTGCGACGTTCCAGACGCTAGCGAGTCTACCGGGTACTGGTGGGGGCGTGGATCAGCCGACGATTGCCACGGGACCTGGTTCGGGTGGAGTGGCAGGCAGTGTGTGGGTTACGTACTTCGACAATGCCAGCAGCACGATCGTCGTCGAAGGTACGACAGTCAGCGGGCTTGGTACCGTCGGGGCATTCAGCGGAGCTGTGGCCGTGCCGGGCGGTGTCGGCCAGCAATTTGGCGATATTGTTGTCGGACCGAATGGACAAGTCGTTGTTACCTATCAAGACAATGCCTTGGCCAACAGCCAAGGGCCCAATGAAATCAGTCTCAACATCGATTCGGATGGTTTGGCCAACGGCATCAACTTTGGCCCGTCCGTGGTTGCGACGACTACCAATGTGGGTTCCTTCGACTCTCTTCCTGCACAAGCAACTCGCACCGTCGATGCCGAGGCCGGGTTAGTCTTCGATCGCAGTGGTGGGCCATTCGATGGGCGGCTTTATCTTGCGTATACTGATGAGACGGTCGATGAGAATAACGATTTCGATATTTTTGTGCGATTTTCAGACGACAATGGCGCCACCTTTAGTGCACCGGTGCGTGTGAACGACGATGCCGGTACCAACAGCCAGTTCTTGCCGCGCATTGCACTTGATCAAACCAGCGGCAACATTGCTGTGGGCTTTTACGATGCCCGCAACGATTTCGGGGCTGGTGGTGTTGGTGACACAAACGGGATCGTCAACGACGATGCCCAGTTCTTTGCCTCGGCCAGTCTCGATGGCGGGCTGACATTTCTATCAAACGTACAGATTAGCCTCGGCACGTCGAACTCGGCCGTGGCGCTGAACACTAACCAGCAATTTGGCGACTATACTGGACTGGCATTCGAGGATGGCATCTTTCGTCCGACCTGGGCTGACAACTCAAACAGCACGGGTGACAATCCAGACGGCACATTGAGTGGTCTGGACATTTACACCGCTCAAGCGAGGGTTGCTTCTGGTTCGGGCATCACCTTGCTCGGGGATGAGCCGAATACAGTCGGTGCAAATATTCGCATCACCGTGGCCGACACAGCTACGCTGGGGACGGTGTCAGTGCCGGCCCTGTTTCTCGATAACACGATCATCAATGCCGGTGCAGAGGGAGTTCTCCTGAATGTCAGCTCCCCCGTCTCGTTCACCGGCTCGATTGTCAATAATCTGATCAGCGGCAATATGACGGACGGGTTCTCGGCCATCGCTGACGGCGGAGCGATCACGTTCAGTGCGTTCGACAACAACGCCATCACCAATAACGGTTCCATAACGACTTCCGTGATACCACCATCGGCTCCGATCGGAA
>Ga0310123_10000275_pt1 | contig 45958 bp, 55 predicted proteins | sample CB6_AW_1057_MG_FD_203505 | JGI IMG/M metagenome (GOLD analysis project Ga0310123, IMG submission 203505) | Marine microbial communities from Western Arctic Ocean, Canada - CB6_AW_1057 | ecosystem: Environmental > Aquatic > Marine > Oceanic | place: Canada: Western Arctic Ocean | collected... | reverse complement strand
CGAACAGTTGGAAGAGCTTGGCTTAGAAATAAAAAAGAAAAAGAAATGAAAAGTATGAGATTAGCAGTAAGTGTTCTATTAGGATTATTTTTAATTGGTTTAGCTTTCGGCCTACCAGCCTTTGCCCGATATCAAAAAAGAGCTGATGCTCATAATGAGGTATTGGTTAATGAGATTAGAATCAAACAACAAGAGCAATTGATTCAGGTAGAGAAGCAAAATGCTGAAATTAGAGTTGAAGAGGCTAAAGGAATAGCTCAGAGTCAAAAGATTATTAATCAATCATTAAATGATCAATATCTTCAGTATCTAGCTATCAAGGCTCAAGAGAAGATGGCCCGAAGTCCAAATCACACTCAAATCTATATTCCTTCTGGAATTAATGGCATCCCTTTAATTAAAGCTATAAGGTAAAAAATAAAATGAAAAATGAAAAAACTCTCGTGGTTATCAAACCCGATGGAGTACAACGATCTTTAATTGGAGAAATCATTCAACGCTTCGAAAGAAGCGGTCTTAAATTAATAGGCCTTAAAATGACCGTTCCTACAGTAGAGATGATTGAACAACACTATACTGTTAATCCAGAATGGAAAAAGAATGTTGGGGAAAAGTCTATTGAGGCTTATAAGAAAAAAGGACATCAACCACCCTCTGAAGATCCAATGGTAATTGCTAATCAAGTATTAGATAGCCTTAAAAAATATATTTCTTCTGGGCCAGTTATAGCTATGGTTTGGCAGGGTATGCACGCGGTGGGAGTAGTTAGAAAAATAACTGGTGCTACCGAACCTCTTTCTTCTGATGTGGGCACCATTAGGGGTGACTACACCATCGACTCCTATCAGGTCTCTGACATTGATGGCAGAGCGGTTAGAAATCTGATCCACGCCTCTGGTGATGTTGATGAGGCTCAAGCCGAGATCAAGCTTTGGTTTAATGAGCAAGAACTCCTCAACTATCGTCATATTCAAGAAGCTATCCTTTACGATGTTAATTTAGACTGTATTCTAAAATAACTTCCTTTAATTGCTTATTTTTGCTATAATGTTGGCAGAATCCTGTTTTTAATATTCCAGGTCAATCCTATTTTTTTGGGGGATCAGCATGTGTTAGTTCTGTGGAATTAGCCCGAGATCATACCCACCCTAGTAACTAGCTGGAATCACCAAGAACAGGGTTCTTTGTTTATGGATACAAAGAATATCAGAAATTTTGTTATTATCGCCCACATTGATCATGGAAAGTCGACCTTAGCTGATCGACTGCTTGAAGCTACCGAAACCGTCTCTGAGCGCCAATTACAACCTCAATATCTTGATCAGTTAGAATCAGAGAGAGAAAGGGGTATTACCATCAAGATGGCGCCCGTTCGGATGATCTACCAGGATTATATCCTGAACCTTATCGATACACCTGGTCACTCCGATTTTTCATACGAAGTCTCTAGAGCTCTAGCTGCTGTTGAAGGAGCTGTTTTATTAGTTGATGCAGCTCAAGGTATACAAGCTCAGACCTTGGCTAACTTCGAGGCTGCTAAAAAGGCTGGTCTCAAAATTATTGGTGCTGTGACCAAGATAGATCTGAAACCAGCTCACTTGGAAGACACTATCGACACCTTAGCCGATCTTTTAGAGGTTGATGCCAGTGAGATTATTAAGGTTTCCGGCAAGACGGGGGAGGGGGTAGAGGAGTTATTGAGTCATATTATTAAAGACATCCCCGCTCCTCAGGCTGGTAGTGAGGATAATCAGGCTCTCATCTTTGACTCCTATTATGACGAACATAAAGGAGTAATTGCTTTTGTTAGAGTTTTTTCTGGTCGGTTCGACCCCTCTAAGACTATTCAGTTTGTAGCAACCAACTCTTCAACCAAGATTAAGGAGTTAGGATATTTTCAACCTAAATACACCCCTTCTAAGCAGTTAGCTAATGGTGAAATAGGCTATATTGCTACTGGCATTAAAGACCCTAACCAGATCAAGATAGGTGATACTATTACCCTGAAAGAGAAACCAGCTACTGCTTTAGCTGACTATCAAGAACCTCAACCGGTAGTATTCGTTTCTTTTTATCCTCAAGATAACAATGATTTTGATAATTTAAAGCAGGCTTTAGCCAAGTTACAGTTAAACGACTCCTCTTTGGTTTTTGAGCCCGACTCTAGCGAATTACTAGGCAGAGGTTTTCAGAGTGGTTTTCTTGGTCAGCTTCACTTTGAGATTATCGCTGAAAGATTAGCTAAAGAGTTTGATTTAGAAACCGTGCAAAGCTTTCCTTCTGTGCAGTATCGGGTGAAGACCAGATCAGGTATGGAAGATATTAATAGTCCTAAAGACTTCCCTGACGAATATATTGAAGCTCAAGAACCGATGGTTCAATTAGAGATTATCGCTCCTTCTGAGTATTTAGGGGGTGTTATGTCCTTAGCTGAAGTTTTTCGTCTTAGTGACTTTGAGACTGAGAATTTAGGTAATCGGATGTTAATAAAAGCTAAATTGCCTTTAGCCGATCTGATTAGTGATTTTGATGACAAGCTAAAGTCTTTGTCCGAAGGCTACGCTTCTCTCAGTTATGAACTAATTGGTTATCAAACTAATGAGTTAGAGAAGTTAGAGATCTTGGTAGCCGGTTTTGTAGTACCTGGCTTAACTCGTATTCTACCTAAAGACAGAGTGGAACGAGAAGCTCGAGTTACCGTAGAGAAGCTTAAAGAGCTCCTTCCTCGTCAACAATTCAAGCAAGCCTTGCAAGCCAAGGCTCATGGTCAGATTATCGCTCGAGAAACCATCCCAGCGTTTCGTAAAGATGTTACCGGCTACCTCTATGGTGGTGACCGGACTAGAAAGATGAAATTATGGAAAAAACAACAGAAGGGTAAGGCTCGTTTGCAGGAAAGAGCTGACAAGACTCAAGTTCAGATCCCCGCCTCTATTTTTAAAGAGTTGTTGAAGAAATAGCTTATACACACTCTATTTTTAATTTTAAATAGTATAATCAAGTTACAACATAAAAAAAGAAGCAATCCATCGGGATTGCTTCATATTTATACTAGAGGATAAGTTTCCCAATACCACCACCAGAAAAGCTGATAGCCCCAGATGCTGGCGAGAGTAGTTACCACCCCTAGAAGGAAGTAAATGATATTCTTTTTCATCATCTTCTCCTGAAATATGTAAAGATTCAATAACCTCTTTAAACTATATAATAAAAATCTAATTTTGTCAATACATGAAAGTTAAGGATAAAAAGAATAATTCTGTTATAGCAGGGTTAGTTTTGTTTTTAATAATTATTATCTTTGGTCAACAAGGTAATACTTTTGCAGGTGCCACTGATATGGGGGTTGCTGAAAAACCAACTATAGCTGAGTTGAAACTAGTTTTGGAAGAGGGATATGAAATGATTAAGGGCAAGGGTGGAGCTTTGGAATATGTTGAAGAACAGATAAAACAGCAAGAAGCAGATATTAAGACCGCTAATAAGCTTCCTTTTCCGTTTACTGGGATTGGTAATAAAGTTAGAGAGGCTGCAATTAAGATTTTGAAAAAAATAAAGCTATTAATGGAGAATATAAATAAAAATATAATAAAGCTCTACGATCTTCTTAAAAAGCTCGAAAATGATCAAAATAAGCTTAAACCTGCCGATAATGAACAGATAAAGAGCTTAGTAAAATTAATTAATAGTGATCTTAAAAAAATAGATTTTGAATTAAATAAATTTAATGATCCTTTATTTTTTATAACGAATCCTTTCACTTTCCGAAAGAAAGATCTTATTGAAGATGAGAGACCTGCTCTTGCATTAGCCCAACAAAAAGTTGGCGATACGAGGAGTCGGCTTAAGAGGTTTGAGGGCGGTGTTATTAAGTCAATGCCAATGCCGGGTAGTGAGCCACTTGAACCTATTAAACAACCTGATAAACCACCTGTTATAGAACCTGTTAAACCAGGAGCTCCTGCTACTGAAGCACAATTAAAAGAACTTAGAGAAGCGCAGGAGCTATTAAAAAATGTTGAGAAGTGGGTTGAGGAAGCAAGGAAAAAAAGAAAAATGAAACCATAAAAAGATCACAAGTAAGATGACTGTTAAAGCAAAAAAAATAAATAAGATCATTTGGTTAATTATTACTATCTCAGTGGTATTTTTACTGTTTGGAACAGAAAGGGACTTTCTTCAAGCTGAAGAGAAAGAAAATGAAGTTCTTGTACTTCACGAGGTTAATGAATATGGTGTAATCACCTCTATAGGAGTTTATAAGCTTATATGGAGTGATAAATCGACGATAACGTTTAAAATAAATATCAAGTTAAATGATGGAAAAAAACAGTTACAGACGTTCACTTGTCCTTTTGACGCAAGTATAGAGTTTGATTCAGAAAATATTCCTCCCAAACTGATTGCCGAATGTATTAGGCATTATTATAAAGAAACACATAATGTTGAGGTAACTGTTAAATTTAAAGGTTTAGACAAGATTTTTACGAGACCCTTAACAAGTGAAGAGGCGGAAAAGCTAATTAATGAAATAAAAGAAAGGATACAAGCATTATTAGATGAATATGATGAACTCACTCAAGATGACCGCCCCCAACAACCAATCATTCCTAAAGAATCTCTATTCCCCACACCAACAAGCGAAAGAGTAAGGATAATAGGAGTTCGTCCATACCCCATTGATGAAGAGTAAATAATGATTTAAAAATACCAACCTCTATTTTTAAAGAGTTGTTGAAGAAGTTACTTATACACAAGTACTTGTGCTTTGAAAGTTGTATAATTAGTGTAGTCCTAATAAAAAACCCGCCATATTTCAGACGGGTATGTGAGTCGAAGAAGATGAGTCAGTCCTTTTTCTTTTGAGATCTAAAAGGATTAAACTTTCTAAATCCAAATGGATCTGACTCCAGTCTAAGTTCGTTGAGTCCTTTGGCAGCTTTGCCAAAATCATTCAAAACCTTAGCCTGTTTCTCCAGCAACTTCACTCTTTTGTGAATGTCTTTGACTGTTTGTGTTGGAACCGGATCAACCTTTTTGACCTCTTTCGCTGCTTGAAAGACTTCATTAGCAGGTTGGAAGAAGAAGGGGAAACCGATAGCCATACCAACAAGCAAAATACGCATACACAACTCCTTTTGAGCTTGAGGAATGATTTGTTTTCAAAAGGTTCTAAAAAAATATTATCACAATGAAACGTTTTTGTCAATATGTAGTTATAATAACGCTTATTTTTGCTTTTGCTTTACCATCGGTAGTACCGGCTCAAGTTGGAAGTAATCCGCTTTCGCAATTTTTGGGAGACGCCGATGACATAAAAAAAATGGTTGATAAGGCTATTAATCAGGCCGTGCTTAACATGGCAAGATTTGAATTAAAAATGCCTCTTCTTCCCAAGGTTGATGTTAATCTTCTTGAAAAAGATAGTGATGTTATCCTAATAAACATTGCCATCGCCCACTTTAAAATATTATTTGAGAAAAATGCTCGAGAAAAACTCAAGGATCTCCCTGGTCTTAAAGAAGAAGAAATAAAGAAAATTATTGCAGATAGTTGGGATGAGACCCTGAAAAAAATCAAAAAAATCATTGAGGATAGTCTTAATCAGGCTCGCGAAGAAATCAGAATCACAATCGAAAATATTAAAGAGTGTATTACCAAGGAGTTGCAGTGCCTGAGACCAAAGTTAGAAGGTATAGTAGATAATCTGACGGATCAAATCACCGATGCTTTAAAAGATCAGGTTATACTTAGAACTAGAGATGTTTTTTTGAAGGAGCTAGCAAAATTAAGAGCTGACATACCTGGTTTCCGAGTGGACATTAATAAATTAATATATGAACCTCAGAATGCACTTGTTAGGCAGACAGTAATTCCATTTCCCCTTTTTAGAATAGCTATTGATACAAGAGCCTTTGCTTTCATAGTTCCTAAAATTAGAACAGGAATATATAAAGCTAATATGCTAACCTCTTTTGGTATTCAAATTAGTAACCTACTATTCGAATTAGAGAATGAGATGAGAAAAATTGCTGATATTATGGTACAAGCTCCTGATGACGCTGGCGAACAACTAGCTGCTATAAAAAATGTAATAGGATTTAAGCTGAATACCGTCATAAATTTACTTAAGCAATACTTAGCAAATCTACCACCACCACCAGCCTTAGCTGAGGAAAGAAAAGCTCTTAAAGATGCTATTACCTTAGCTGAGACGGCAAGACTATACATAGCAAATCTTAAGGTTGAAGATCTCGGGGAATTGATTGAAGAAGTTGGTAAGATAGAAGCAAAAAGATTAAAAGCACTCGAAGCTGAACTTGAAGCTATAGAGGCGGCAATACAAGAAAGCCAAGATCTCATAGATGAATTACCTACCCTTAGTGAAGAAAAATTAAGAAAATTATTGGAAGAATTAGAAGAAGATTCTAAATGAAAAAGAAGAAAGACATAAAAGATATTCTAGGTATAGTAATACTAATTTTATTAGTAGTTTTTGTTTACAACCTTTTTAATTCCCCCGGCATCAAGGTTGAAGCTGCACCATTAAAAACAGATCTACCAAAGACAAGGATTGATCGTTTTGTAGAACCTTATATCTTATGGCTAAATCGTCTAAAGGGAGAGGGGAAGCCTGTTACTACCCAGTTTCCGGAAGAAGTAGTTAATTATATAGAAGAAGTTAAAGCGAGGGGCCCATTTAATGATAAAGACAAACAAAAAATAGTTAGATTATTGAAAAAAATTAGAGAAGCTCAACGAGACGCAATTAGAAAAAGATTAATTGATAGAATAAAAGAGCAGTTAGATAAAATCAGACCAGATAAAGATCAGATTGAAAATCCAGATGATCCGGGGACTCCTTTTCAAAGAATATCTTTTAAAGACTATCTCAGAAGAGAATACACTAATAAATCAGGAAAACCATTTTATGAAAAGTTTGACAATAAATTTGATAAGTTAGGATCATTCGCTTTCTTAACTGCGGATGATAAGCTTTCTCTCGAAGCTTGTTATCCTGAATATTCAATATTAATTGGTTCGGCTTACATATTCCCGCCTTCATTAACAACGCTTGGTAGTGTATTGGTGCCTCCTTTAAGTACCATTGTACCTAGTGATTTTGATAAGATAGTAGCTATTTTGAAGAAACATGAGGAAGCATGGGAGAAGCTACCAGGTGCTGATCCTCTCTTTCAGCCTGTACCTCAGCCTGACCTTCAAAATCCTGCTAAGCCTTGCCCTGATTCTGCACCTTATCCTGATTCTGTACCTCAGCCTGAACTTCAAAATCCTGCTCAGCCAAAAGTCAGCGACCCAAGCGTTATAAAGAAATTGGAGCAACTTGAGGAAGAAATTGACGCAGTTATAAATAACGGTTCAAATGAATAAGAAAAGTAATAATTATATATTTCCTATACTGATTATAGCCCTCCTTCTTTTGGGTATTTATATGACTATGAATGATTATCTTTTTCTTGATAGGGAGGGGGCTATATTTGCTCAGGAGGCACTTGGTAATATCTCAAAGATTGATGTTAGTGAAGAAGGAGATGAAATTACAGTGACGTATTGTATTGCGGATGCGTGTATGATAAAAAAGTTTAATAAATCTTATTTTAAAGATCAAGAGCTTATTGATAGGCTTAGAATATTAATAGAAGAGGTGAATAAACTTGGGTTGGGTGGCATTGACGAAGAGAGCAAAGAGAGTAAAGCTGAACTGCTAAAGAAAGCAGAAGCGAGGTTACAGGAATTAATCAAGGCAAGAGAGGAGTTTTTCAAAGATGAGATTGAAAAGGCAGATGATTCTGCTACTCCTTCTCAAGAAATATCTTTTGAAGACTATCTCATAAAAAAATACACTGATAAATCAGGAAACCCATTTTATGAAAAGTTTCCGGATAATATAGATGAATCAACAGGGATTTATAAGCCCTTGCCTTTATTATCTCAAGGAGATATAGAAACGCTTGTAGCTAATTATCCTGGATATGACATATTCCTTGATACTTATTATAAATTGCTTGTAGCTATTGATAAAGCTGGAAAAGAAAGGCCTGGTAAGTTGTTCGCTTTATGGATTGTTCATCCTTATCTAACTGAGATTAAAGATAGTGATTATGAGAAGATAGTAGAAATTTATAATACACATAAGGAAGCATGGGAGAAGCTAACAGGTGCTAAACCCCAACCTAAACCCCAACCTAAACCCCAACCTAAACCCCAACCTAAACCCCAACCTAAACCCCAACCTAAACCCCAACCTCCTAAAAGCCCAACAATAATAATTTATTCTGGGTCTAATTGCAGCTACTGTATTACATTAAAAAACGCCTTGGATCAAAGGTATAATAATTGGAGAACCGTTATCGATTACCGCCCTAATGGACCTTACCCCAAGTTTGTTGATACGATACCTTATATAATAATTAATGGCGTAAGAGCAGGTTCGCCTGGTTTGATGCAGGAATTAGATAAACTAAAAGATAAATAATGATCAACAACCCTTTATTTAGAAAGTTTAAAGAAAACTCTCTCTGGTGGGTTTTAATTGCTGTTTTTCTGTTAATGCTAGTGGTTGTAACTGTTGATACGGGGATTGGCATAACTCCGACTGTTAAAGTAATAGCTTATGAAGAGGAATATAGAGTAGAGTCAGAAAACATAAATGGGGTAGATTATATTTTTATATTTGATAGAAATGATAAGTTCATTGATGTATTTAGAGTAACACCGGAACTAATAACTGATAAAGAGAGGCAATATTTAAAAGATGAGTATAAGATTGATATTGATAATCTCATACCAACAAACCCCCCTTCTATTAGACTTCCTGCTACCCCCACTCCTAAGACAGAATCAGGCCCCCAGCTTTCTTTTGAGGAATTTTTAAAAGACCTTCCCAAATGGAATAAATTAGTTGATTAATCAAATAAATAGTTTTCCCCAATTAATTATTAGGTAATAAATGATATAATTTAAATACCAAAATGAAATCAAAGGTAAAAAATCCAAACGGATTAGTCTGGTTAATAGTAGTCCTTTTAGTTGTTTTATTTTTATTTAATAGCAGCACTCAACAAGATGATGTGATTGTGGGGGCTTTTGAAAATACATTTATTCAACAAGATGAGAGAGCTCTTAATAGAGAGAGTAAGCCAGTTGATCCTCCTGTAGTAACGTCCCGACCTAGCCCAGTAAAAAACAAAGGAAACATCTTTTTAGATCCCCATTATAGAACTAAAGAAGGCTTAACCTTAGAAAATCACTTCAAAAAATATCTTGGAGCTGATTATAAAGATTATTTTAATATTTATAATTACCCAGGTCCTATAAGATATAGAAAAGTATTTCATTTCTTCCCCCTTCCTGGTTATAAACAGGTACCAATTAGGACATTCACTCCATTAGGAGAGCTAGATAAAGCTTTAGAAATAGCTCAAAAAATTAAAGCAGATTATGAAAAAAGGTTGAATCAATCTCAGGCATCTCCTAGGCCAAAACCTTCTCGCCCAGAACCTCCTTTACCAGTAGGTAAAAAGGATCCAGGAATCATGTATTCAGACCCAACCAAGCCATTTGAATTCCCTAAGTAGTAAATTATATTTATGAAAAATAAAAATAAAAAAATAGTCTTTTATCTCTCATTAATACTCTTTATATTAATAATCTATCCAAAATTACCTGAAGAAAAACGAGTTCGAGCTCAGGGCTTCGATATTAGTGGAGGTATTTACGTTCAGCTTGAAATTACTCCCGGTGACTTTAGGCCGGTTCTTTATCATTATCCTGATCAGCACAAAAAAGGAAGGCCTTATGTTTATCCGGTTGGTAGCATCAAAGACCTCACTACTGGATCTGTAGGTGTGGTAACAAAACCTCTTGTTGGTCCTAATGGTCCCACCGGATTTAGATACACATATACTATTATGGATCCTAAGCTAGACGACATTCCAACCTTTCTCAATCCAGGAAATGATCCATCTAAAACTGGACTTGATAAAAATGGCAATACTATTATATACACCATTCCATACATAGGTACGGATGGTAAACCAGTTTTAACTGGCTTAAAATATGATCTAAAAGTTGACCAGTTTGTTTTTCCCGATGATATTATAGTCAATTTACTTCCAGGAGCTCCAGTTAGGGGTCCTGATGGTAAAACTGTAGGTATATTTGTTGGAACCACTCCAGATAGTGGTCTGTATAAAGAAATGTACACTATAAAAGATGATTATTATCATTCAATAACTATTGGTAATAGTAGATGGCTTAAACCAGGAGAAATATTTCCTTGGTTGCCCATGCCAAGAAGTTGGAGAGGTAATCCGCGTTTAGAGCAAGCTTATAGAGATTCGTTAACCAAAATAAATGACAGTACGCAAGGAGTAGTCATGCCTATTAGTGATTTTTATGGAAAAGATGGAGCTTTTGCTAATATGTCAGATTATATAAAAAATGGACCCGTTGTTATTGGAGCGGGACCCCGAATAGATAGACCTAATTTGACTGGTAATAATTCAGATACGTTTATAGTTGAGCAGATAGACAAGGGTCCTACGATACTTCCTGTGATAGACCCAAAATATTTTAATGAGATGGCTATTGCTCATAAAAATCCCACTAATCACGTGATAGGTATCTCGGTCGGAGGAATGTGCTTACCTAGTGGCAAGTGCTTAATAGTTTCAGCAGTTCCTGATAGTATTTATATTCCCCAAGATTCGGTAAAGTGGAGGTGGGGCCTATATTTAAGTGCTGCTGAAGAAACTCCAAAGGATCCTCCTAGCAATGCTCAAATCACAGAACCTATTACACCGCCAATAATAGGAAATCCGCAAAATCCAGGAACTGATCCAGGAGGGCCAGCAACACCAGCAGTACCTGGAACAACTCCTATAACTCCTACCATTCCAACTTTTCCTACTTCTCCAACTTTTCCTTCTGTACCTAACATTCCTACACCTGGAGGAGGAGCATCTGTACCTAACATTCCTACACCTGGAGGAGCCCCTGGAGGATCACCTATAATACCTGGAGCACCTGGAGGAGCACCTGGAGGAGCGCCTATAATACCTGGAGCACCTGGAGGATTCTAATAGATGAAATTATTATTAGGAATCCTGTTGATTGTTGGTATTGTGGGATTAGGTTTTCAAATCTACTCTCTCTCTCAACAAAGAACAGCTCTACAGACAGATCTTGATAAAATTGGAACTAAGCTACAACCACTTCTTAATGAAAATGGTGAGTTGTTAGCTGAAATAAAATATCTCAAAAATGATGATAATCTTGAAAAAGAGTTAAGATCACGGTTTAATTATGTTAAACCAGGTGAAAAGCTCATCATAGTTGTGCCAGAATCTCAATGAAAAAATTATATATTATTCTAATAGGCCTAGTCTTCTTAGGTTTTGGAGCGTTAAATTTAATTCGTATTGGATGGTATCCAATCGCTTTAGTTAATTCTCAGCTAGTCTGGGGCAGCACGGTAGAAAAGGAATATGCTTCTGCCATTAAATATTACAGCCAAATGCTTCACACATATAAAGGTGAAGATATTAGTAAAAAACAGATAAAGAAGATTAAGCAGGAAATTAGACAGGCTACTTTAGATAAAATAATTGAAAAAATCATTATTAGTAATAATAGTAGTGAATTAATAGGTGAAAAGAAGCCCAAATTGATAGCTGCTAAGGTTAAAAAATATCTTCAAGACCCTAAATTGAAAGCTGCTGCTAGCGCTTTATTTAATTTAAGCTTTAATGACTTTAAGACAGTTATTCTTATTCCTCAAGCTGAAAGAGAATTATTAGAAGAGCAATTTTCTTCTGAAAATCGTGATTTTAATAACTGGTTAAAGAATCAGAAAAAGAAAGCTAAGGTTTACTTATTCACCAAAGAATATACTTGGACTGAACAAGTAATCAAGAGGAAATAAAAAAGACGCCATCCTTTAATGAGAATGACGTCTGTGTTTGATGTTTAGTTCTACCATGATCTCCTTTAAAACCTGAGCAGCCTCAGACTCTAAAGGTTCATCAGGATCTTCTTCGGAACAAATGACTCGCTTTTCAGGTAGCGGTCTCCCCAGAACCTTGATTTGATAACGATGAAAACATTCTTCAATAGCAACTAACATCGTTCTATCGCAGGCCCTTAGTTCATGATCAAAACCAGCATCTCTTATCCACTCATGAGCCGACTTTACCGAAGCATCGGAAGCAACTCTTAATATCCCAATAGCTAACTCATCCAATTGAGGTATGTAAGCAATAAAATCAGGGTGAACTTCTTTAACTACTGGAGTATCATAAAGAGTCAATTTCACTGGTAAGCACTCTTTGCCAAATCGCTGACTAGCAAACAAGAATCCTTTTTTCAACCAACTAAAATATTCATAGAGCTGCTGAGAGGTTGGCCTCAAGCGAGCTAATTTAACAAACTCGTTGTTCAAGAGGTGGTCGTGTAGTTGAGTAAACTCATTCCAATTAATTGGGCTTAGCAAATATTCAACAGACTCTAAAACATTTTGTGGTTTATCAATCACAAGCGGCTCCTTTCTTTGATTATTTAGGTACTAAAGATTAACCTTAAAGTAACAATAATAGGGCCGTTTGTCAATGTATGATGTTTGAAAAAACCTATAAAATAAGTGATAATAAGGTCAACTTGCCGGGGTAGCTCAGGGGTAGAGCAATACTTTCGTAAAGTAGAGGTCGTGAGTTCAAATCTCACCTCCGGCTCATGAAATCATTAGATAAAAAATACGATCAAAACAACGCCCACCTTTCTATCTATGCTGGTGCTGGTGGTGATGATGCTAAAGATTGGGCTCGTATGTTGTTTGAGATGTATTATAAATATGCTCAAAAAAGAGGGTGGAAAGTTGTTGTCACCGACGATCTTCAATTGGAGATAAAAGGTGATTATGCTTACGGTAATCTCAAAAATGAGATGGGTGTTCATCGCTTGGTTAGAATATCTCCCTTTTCATCAAAGAAACTTCGGCATACCTCTTTTGCTTTAGTAGAGATAGTACCTGAATTACCAGAGTTAGAGGCTAATCAGATAAAAATACCTGAGGATGATCTAAAGGTGGAGATGTCTCGTGCTAGTGGTCCAGGTGGTCAGAATGTTAATAAGCGTGAAACAGCTGTTCGTATTGTACATTTACCAACCGGTATTAGTGCCGCTTCTCAAGCAGAAAGGTCACAAAAACAAAATAAAGAAAAAGCCCTTAGTCTTTTGAAAGCTAGGCTGTTTAAGTTGATGGAAGAAAAACAGGAAAAGGAGCTTGGTAATTTACGTACCAAAGTTACTCCCGAGTGGGGTAATCAAATTCGCTCTTATGTTCTACACCCTTATAAGAAGGTAAAAGATCATCGCACTGGTGTGACCGTTAACCAACCAGAAGATGTTTTAGAGGGTAAGCTTGATAAGTTTATCGAAGCCGAGTTAGAATTATAATCGCATGATTAACTTCATTAACGTTTCTAAAATATATAAGAATGATTCCGCTGCTTTAGACAACGTTTCTTTCAAAATAAATTCCAAAGAATTCGTTACTTTGGTAGGGAAGTCTGGTGCTGGAAAATCAACTATTATTAAGCTACTTATCGGCGAGGAGAAGGCGAGTCGGGGCAAGGTATTATTTGGTGAACATGAAGTTAGTAGATTAGATCATAAAGATATCCCTTATTTACGTCGTAAGATTGGTATTGTTTTTCAGGATTTTCGTCTCCTTCCTTTAAAAACAGCTTACGAAAATATTGAGTTTGCTATGGAAGCCAGTGGCAAGACTAAACAAGAGATTGACGAGGTCATTCCTCAAGTTTTAGATATGGTTGGTTTAGCTGATCAATCTGGTAACTTTCCTCATGAACTATCTGGTGGTGAGAGACAGCGGGTAGCTATTGCTCGAGCTATGGTTAATCGACCAGCTTTGATAATTGCTGATGAACCAACTGGTAACTTAGACCCTGGCAACACCTGGGAGATTATCAATATTCTTTTAAGAATCAATGAGTTAGGAACTACTATCTTATTAGCTACTCATAACAAAGATATTATTAATAATTTAGGTAAAAGAGTTATTAGTTTAGATAATGGTAAAATTATAAGGGACGAGAAAAAAGGCAGATATATTTTAAAATAAAATGACTACTGTAATCTCTAGAATATTAAAATACGGCTGGCAGAATTTTAGACGTAATCGTTGGCTATCTATTGCCACCATCAGCATTCTGTTACTTACCCTTACAGTTTTTCAGGGGTTGATTCTTTTTCGAGTAATGACTGAAACTGGTATTGCTAATCTAAAGAATAAAATTGATGTTAGCATCTACTTCACCTCTGAAGCGGAGGAGGAAGGTATCTTAACTATTCAAAGAAGATTAGAGCAACAAGAGAACGTTAAGCAGGTAGAATATATATCGAGAGATAAAGCCTTAGCTATGTTCAAAAAACGTCATGAGGACGACCCTACCATCAATCAAGCGCTACGAGAGCTAAATGACAACCCTCTTTCAGCTTCATTAAATATTAAAGCCGATAATCCTAGTGATTATTCTGGTATAGTGGCTTTTCTAGATAAACAAAAAAATTGGCAACCAATTATTGAGAAAACAACTTATCGTCAAAATCAGTTGGTTATAGAAAGATTAGGCAATATTGTTAATACTGCTGAAAAATTTGGCTTCGGTTTAACTTTCTTTTTATCAATTGCTGCTATTTTAGTAACTTTCAATACTATTAGCTTAGCCATCTATTCCAATAGGGAAGAGTTGTCAGTTATGAGGCTAATGGGATCACCTAACAACTTTATTGTTGGTCCTTATGTTGTGACTGGTATTATCTATAGTGTTATTGCTGCCGTCCTTAGCATGGTCATTATCTGGCCCATCGTTGGTTTTATATCGCCCTATCTTAAGTTCTTTGTCTCTGATACTAGCCTAGCCACTTATTATGCCGATAACTTTTTGAAATTAGCAGGTTATCAACTCGTCTTTGGTGTAACCTTAGGAATTGTTTCAGCTCATGTAGCTATAAGAAAATACTTAAAGATCTAATAAAAAAGACCTCCTAGGGAGGTTTTCTTTATATTATTGCACACTCATATCTTCATCCTGCACAAGCCCCATAATTTTATATAGGACTAGGATTATAAATTTTTATAGCTGGTATTTCTTCACCTTCTATTTTATCTCCTTGATACCGATCTGAATAATTATTTGTTGTCTGGGAGTCAGGAGCTAATGAATCTGCATCAGGAATAGCAGGCGCCCCTTGTTCTGGTAAGGGTTCATAATCCTTGTTATCCACGGACTCTTGTGTCTTTTGTGCCCCCATTGTTTCTGGAGTTAAGATGAGGGAGGTCTTTATATCTTGAACCTGACCTAATAGGTAAAAAACCATTCCCGAAAGAAATCCTGTTAGTACTAATAGTGTTATCACAACCCATTTCATAATATTACTTTTCATTATAAACCATATTTATAGTTATAGAATAGTTATTAGCAGTGGATAAATGACTAGTTACAACATTTTCTTTTTTTCAATCTTATCTTTTTTATTAGGAGTAGCTATCGCTAGTCTTCAATTAAGCTTGTTAATTTTAATAAGCACAACTCTATTGCTAGCCTTCATCTTCTCGTTATTTAAAAAACTATCCTCATTGATTTTAATAACACTTCTTATCCCCGCAGGCTTTTTTTATTTAATTTGGAATAACTTCCAGTATTATAATCACTCAATAGTCTTTAATGAGAATATAAGTTTTAAAGGAGTGGTTGTAGATGAGCCGGTAAAAAATCTGAAGCAGCAAACTTTTGTTCTTAAGGTGCGGAATTCTTTTCTAGGCAGACTTCTTATCAAAACCGATTTGTATCCTCAATATCATTATGGTGATGTTTTATCAATCAAAGGGAAAATTGATATTCCGCCTCCTGACTATTACGGCCGATATTTAAAAAAAGAAGGCGTACAGGGGACTGTTAGATTTGCTCAAATAGATGTTCTAAAAAGAGGCGGGGGTAATTATTTTAAAAAAATATTAATAGATGTAAAGGGAGGTGTTATCTATGCTTATCATCAACTTCTACCTTTTAATAAGAGTTCTTTTCTTGCTGGCATGACTCTAGGAGAAAAGAGTGGCTTGAGTAAGGGATTTTTAGACAAGCTATCTTTGAGTGGCACTCGACACCTTACCGCTCTCTCAGGCCTTCACTTAACTATATTGATCTTTATAGTATTTGGCGCACTTAATTATTTTCTGCCCAAAAAAACAGCTTCCTGGACTACTCTATTGCTAATCTTATTGTTCCTTGCTTTAACTGGTTTTAAATTATCAGCCTCTCGAGCTGTTCTGATGGCTTTTCTAGTCATATTAGCTAAAGAAACTAATCGTCTTTATAGCTCTCGTAATGCTTTAGCCTTAACTGCTTTAGTGTTAGTTATAATTAATCCTTACATTTTAGTTTTTGATGTCGGTTTTCAACTATCTTTTTTGGCGGTCATAGGCATTATCTGTCTCTCACCAATTATCAAGAAGGTTTTATTATTAAAAAACAAAGGATTTTTAGGTTGGAAGGAAGGTTTGAGTATTACCATCGCTGCTCAATTAGCTGTAGCTCCTATTCTTATTAGTCAGTTTGGAAACTTCACCCTCACTTCATTTATCTCCAATGTCCTTATTCTCTTTACCGTCCCAGTAGTTATGGTTTTAGGTTATCTAGCTAGTATTATCTACTATCTTTTCCTTCCCTTAGCTATCTTCATCAGCTGGATCATCAGCTTTATTCTTAGCTATCAGATATTGATTATTAATATTTTTTCCAAGCTAGCTATTAGCTTCAATCCACCTCTTAATATCTGGGTCATTCTCATTTATTATTTACTTCTAGCCACAATCGTCTATATTTTTAAGAGATATGAAACTTTATAAAGGATTCCTACTTTCAACGATTATAGTCCTACTAGTCTTTAATGGTTGGATCTGGCAACAAGTATACTTTCAGACTTTGGCTGAGCCCGCTATCTACTTCCTTAATATTGGTCAGGGTGATAGTCAGTTAATTAGCTTTCCCTCGGTTAAAATACTAATTGATGGTGGCCGAGATCAGAGAGTGTTGAGTGAGTTAGATAAAGCTCTTCCAGATTTTGATGATAATATTATCGACCTTGTTATTCTTACCCACCCCGATTCTGATCACTTTGGGGGATTAATAGAAGTTCTTAAGAACTATAAAGTAGGAGCTTTTGTGTCCAATGGACAGTTGGGAAAGGGGAAGAAGTTTAAAGAACTTCAAAAAACTCTTGTTAATTCAAATCTGAGAGCTATTAATATCTTGACTGGAGACAAGATTAGATACCAAGATTACCTCATTAGAATAATCTCACCAGATCCCGTAGCTTTGAATAGGGACAATAAGAATGAAGCTAGTATAGTTTTACTATTAGAAGTTAATGGTAACAAGGTTTTGTTAACTGGTGACATTGGTTTTGAAACTGAAAATAGATTGTTACAAGAATACGATCTCAAGGCTGATATCTTAAAGGTAGCTCATCATGGTTCTAAATTTTCTTCTGGTAGAGAATTTATTGAGCAGGTTAATCCCAGGATTAGTGTTATTGAGGTGGGTAAGAATCCTTATGGCCATCCTCATCCGCAAGTTTTAGAAACCTTGACTTCCGCCAACTCCACTATCTATCGCACTGATGTAGATGGAACAATAAAAATTATTTTAGATAATAAATAAGTATGAATAAGAGCTCTGTTAAATTTTTTCTAGTTTTAATCACCATCTTGCTAGTTGTTCAAGCTCTAGTTTATTTCTCTCTCAACTTTCAAGGTGTTAAGGATCTACTCAGCTCCTCTAAAGATTCAGTTGAGAGCTTAGATTATAAATCCATCAGGCTCTCAAAATTCTCTGGTCAAAACAATCCCTCTACTACCATCAAGAAATGTCCCTTTACCACCAACCAACAACCATCTCACAAACCAGCTATTTTCTCTGAAATAGCTTGGATGGGAAGTATTGATCAGGGTAATAAGGAGTGGTTTAAAATTCAAAAAACAACGGCGGGTAAAATAGATATCAAAGGTTGGCAGGTGATCAGTAAAAATGGCCGATTGTTTATCAATGTAGATAACTCAACTATTCTCTCAGATCAACAAGCTTTTCTAACCTTTTATCGCGGCCCTGATTTCAAGGGAGCTATTAAGAACACTAACGAAGTCTTAAAAATATTTGATTCCAATTGTAACTTGATTGATGAGGCATCTGCTCAACCTCTATGGCCAGCTGGTAATAATGATAAAAAGCTAACCATGAAAAGGTCTGCTAATCTGACTTGGTATGACGATGGTACAAAAAAGAAAGCATCTAAAAAATCTAAAGATCAAAAAGATTATTCTGTAGATCTACCAGCTCAACCGGTTGATCAGTTAATTATTAGCCGCATTCAAGCTGGATCAGAAATAAGTTCTCAAGATGAGTTTATTGAGATATACAATCCTACCAACCAAGACCTCAACTTAGAAAACCTATCTCTCAAGAAAAAGACTAGGTCGGGTAGAGAATATACCTTAGTTTCTCCATCTAAATTTAAAGGTACTTTAAAAACCAAGGAATACTTCATTATTGCTCATAAAGAATATATAGGAGAGCTAAACTTATCATACTCCAATCACTCTAGCCCTATCGCTTATTCTCATAACACTATTATTCTTTACGACACCACCGGCCAAGTCATTGATGAGGTCAGTTATGAAAGAATCAATAAGGATGAAATTTGGAAGGTAGAAAAGGATTCTGATATTGACAAATAGATAAAATATCACTATTTTATAGAGAGCACTTCAAAACATAAGGAGAATTAACGTGACATTAGATATTAATCTTTTACCAAAACCAGAAAACTGCAAAGATTGGAATACTAATATTAAATGGAGTCAATCAGCCAATTTGCCTAGTAAGCCCTTCTGGTTACAACCATCTATATGGGGAGATGTTTATTGGATCAGAGGAGTCCTTGAAGGACTAGCCGCCGCTCCAATCGAAGGTTTTATTGAGATAGTAATTCATGAAGGAATGTTGACTACCTCTGGTAAGCTCAATATTCACGATGATGCCACTTACTACAACTTCAAAACCATTCTTTATGAAATTGAGAACAAGTTAATTGGGTTAGCAGCTCAATTTACAAAGACTCGTTATAGAGTAAAAGGCGAGTACTTTCTCGAATTTATCGAAGAACCACCGGTTTAAATGCCGGTTTTTTATTACATTGACAAAACATACGTTGTATGTTATCCTGTTGAAGAACATTAACAATGATTTTGCTGAAAGGAGATCATAATAATGAGAGCTGGAGAAATTGAAGTTGCGTTAACTCCTATACCTCCTCCTTATAAAAGCGGGCAGACAAAAGCTCACTATCAGGAAGGAGCGATGATGAAAGTCCATATATCATCTTCACAACTACCTTTCGTCAGAGCGGATCTCTGCGAGGTAAGAGGTCTGTTAGAAGGTGCAATGGGCGGTCCTATAAAAGGTAAAATTCACCTTGTTATTCATGAAGGACTGGTTAGTATAACTGGCCAGTTGGAAGTTCATGATAAAAGCCTGGCTGAAAGTTTTATCCAAGTTGTGTTACCAATCGTTTATCGACGCCTAGCCGGCCTCGCTACTCAATTCAGCACAATGAATCATCGCATCGATGTCGAATACACAATTGATTATCGATGACTTTGATCTTGCGCACTAAGAGCCCCTCTATTGAGGGGCTTTTTTATAAGAAATTGCTGCCAGACAGGGAGTCGAACCCCAATTTCCTGGGCCAGAACCAGGCGTCCTACCATTAGACGATCTGGCAATTTCGTGGTCTTAGTATAGTACAAGTTTTGACAAAAACCAATACTAACTTAAATCTTCTCATTAACCTCTTTAGGTTTATCTCCAGCAAACTGAATCTTCTTTAATATCAATCGATTATCTTTCAATTCAGCCTCTAAGATCTTCATTCTTTTTCCATCTTTGAAAGTATAGGCTCCCGGCTCCGGATTAAGAGCTCTCACTTTACGCCAAATAGTAATAGGATCATCTTTTTCTAAATCAACTTCCGCATCTTCAGTTTGAAATTTATTGGTCAAAGTTGCTTGATCATGATCTTGAACATGAGGAGCAATCTCTTCTTTAACATATTCAGGTAGGGTTTTAATCAGTAACTGTCCACTTAACTTAGCTAATTTATCTGACAAAGAGGTGTAAGTGTCAGTATCTTCAATTAATAACTTTTCTTGATTTAATATTGGGCCATGATCAACCTCTTCATCAATGACAAATAAGCTAGTACCTGTTTCTTTTTCTCCTGCCATAATAACGCTCTGAATAGGGGTAGCGCCACGATACTTAGGCAGAAGAGAGGGGTGAACTCCTACCATGCCTTTTGTTGGCATCTCTACAACCCATTTGGGCAAGATCTTGCCGTAAGCTGCTAGAACAAAAACATCAGCATCAAAACTCTCCAATTGCTGAGCAAAGGATTGATCTAATTCTTCTGGTTGTAAAACCGGAATGGACTGACCCACCAACTCCTTCACCGCTGGGGGAGTAATAATCTTTTTACGACCACTTGGTCGATCAGGATTAGTAACCACCGCTACCGGCGGCATATCAGCATTAATTAATTCTTGTAGTACGTCAGCTGCAAAATCTGGTGTACCAAAATATATATACTTCATTTATTTTTTTGTAGAGTAAATATCTTTGGACTTATCAATAAACAATTTACCCTCCAAGTGATCAAGTTCGTGTTGAAATACTCGAGCTAGAAAACCCCAGGCCTTAATCTTTAATTTCTTGCCGTCAGCATTCTGACCCTCCAACCAGACCTTGTCTGCTCTGATCACCGTACCAAACTTATCTGGCACACTCAGACAACCCTCTTCCATCTCACTTTTTTCATCAGACTTTTTTATTATCTTTGGATTGAAGATCGCATAAAACTTGTGATCCACTTCTGCCACAAACATTTTTTCATTTAAACCCACCTGATTGGCACTCAAACCAACACCATCGGCTCTTCTCATTGTAGTCCTCATCTTTTTAATCAACTCCCGAATCTCTTTTTTGGTATATTTATCAAAATCAAAAGTAGCGATCTTCTTTCGCAATATTTTTTCTTCTGTTTTATTTTTCTCTAGATATATCTTCATCTTTTTTATACCAAAGCTTCATGAAATAAGCTCCTTTATTTTTTATATTCTTCCTCTCAGCAATCTTCATCGCTAAAGCAATCAACTGTTGATTATCATTTTTCTTAGCTAAACGCATATATAGAGACTTGTGATTAGGATCTTCTAAAATCTCCGTGAGACGTAAGCCGGTCAATTGATGAGATTCATAAACTCTCGACGTCTTGCCCCGATCCGAAAGCTCATTCATATAATCGGGAAGGATCTTTTTAATGTCTTCCATAATCAAAAGAATACCGATTTTTATCACTCTTTTCAATCATCAACTTTTCAAAAACAACCTAATCAAGCATAATTAAGAACTATATGATAGTGAAATTTAAAAAGCCTCTTCTGGCTACTTTAATCATTGTCTTGATTGTAGCCGCTGGTATTAACGGCTATTTCATTGGCACAAGGAACCCTAGAACTATAATTGTTAAGGGAATTGATAATATTGAGGGTGGAAAAATTAAGAATGCTGACTTTGGTACGGTTTGGCAGACTCTTGATCTTCTCAAGAAACATCATCTTAAAGCTGATAAAATAGATAACCAAGAATTAGTCTATGGTGCTGCTGCTGGTGTAGCCGCCTCACTTAAAGACCCTTATACAGTTTTCCTTAAGCCTGAAGACTCTAAGCGCTTTACCGACGACATTAGAGGCAAATTTGGTGGTATTGGTGCTGAAATAGGTATCCGAGGTGAATTCATCTCCATCATCGCCCCTCTTGAAGGCTCGCCAGCTGAGAAAGCTGGCATCATGGCGGGAGATAAAATTTTGGCTGTTAATGCTAGCACTACTATTAACATGACCCTAAATGATACGGTCAAAAAGATTCGTGGGCCTCGAGGTTCTAAAGTAACTCTTACCATTCTTCGTAATGGTGATGAAAAAACTCGAGACATCACCATCACGCGTGGCATTATCAAAATTCCAACCATTAAATGGGAAATGAAGGAAGGGAAGATTGCTCACGTTCAATTATTTAACTTTAATGAAATAGCTCCCAAAGTTTTCCCTAAGGTCTTTAACGAAGCTCTCCGAGCTGGGGCTAAAGGCTTTATCCTCGATCTTCGTAATAATCCAGGAGGCTTCCTTGAGGTAGCGGTCTCTTTGACTGGTATCTTTGTGGAGAGTGGTAAGACCGTAGTTATCGAAGAATTTAGCTCTGGAAAAAGAAACACCTTCACTGCTAAAGGTCAGGCCGCACTCAAAGATTTTCCTCTAGTTATTTTAATTAACAAAGGCTCTGCCTCAGCCAGTGAAATTATGGCCGGCGCTATTCGTGATAATAATGGCACTACAATTATTGGTGAAAACAGCTTTGGTAAAGGAACTGTTCAAGAGCTGAAGAAACTCTCTGATGGTTCGACTCTCAAGATAACTATCGCTCGCTGGCTATTACCTAACGGCTCTGTTATTGAAAAAAATGGGATCAAACCCGATGTTGAAGTAAAGATCACCGAAGAAGATGCTGAAAACAAAAAAGACACTCAATTAGAAAAAGCTCTTGAAATTTTGCAGAAAGAAATGCAGAATAAGAGTCAATGAAAGTTCTCTTATTAAAAGACATTAAAAATGTTGGCAAACGACTTGATGTTATTGACGTTAAATCAGGTCATGCTCGTAACTACTTAATCCCTAATAATCTAGCTGTTATGGCTAATAAAGCTAGCTTGGCCCGTAAAGCTAGTATAGAAAAAGATCAGGTTTTGAATCTTGATCGGCACAAGCAACTAGTTGAACAACTAGCTAAAGATTCTTTAGAGTTTTCTGTTAAAACGGGGGACAAGGGAGAGGTTTTTGAACCGGTTAGTAAAGACGGTATTAAAAAAGCCCTGATCACTAAAGGCTATCAAGGCTTTTCAGTTGAATTATCTCAATCTTTGAAAGAACTAGGTGATCATCAGGTTGAGATAGGATTCCCTCAAGGAATCAAGGGGCAGGTTAAGGTTACTATTAAAGCTCAATAGCAATAACCTTAACGTCTCTCTTTCGGCCATCAAACTTAATCTTCTTCTTGGATGAATACTTAACCACACCCTCTTTGAGAGCGTATAAAGTATCATCTCCACCTCGACCTACATTCTCACCATTTAAGTAGCGAGTACCTCGTTGTCGAAGAATGATCTGACCAGGAAGGACTCTTTCACCATGATTCTTCTTAACACCTAATCGTTTAGAAGCTGACTCTCTTCCTAATTTTGTCGAACCACCTGATTTTGTATGGGCCATATTACTACCTAATATAACTAATCAAACCCTAACTGTCAATTAAAATGAAATCCTTTCTTCTCTTCACTATTATCGCTATTCTCATTGCTTTTGCCGCCTTTGGTTTAGGCTATCTTTATCGAGGTCAGAATGAGGTTAATCCTATAATTATTGAAAAGCGGGGCTAGAGAGCGGTACAATAATAACAATGAAACTTCTTAGCCGTCTTGATGAAAATTTTTTAAGAGGCAGATCTTGTCTTTTGCGTATCAATCTCGACATCAAAGAACCTAATGAGAAAAACTGGCGTCTGCAGGCCGTAGTACCAACAATTAAATACCTGCTGGAGCATGGGTCGAAAATAAAGATTCTAAGCCACCGTGGTCGTCCTGAGGGCGAAGACAAGGAGTTGTTACTAGCACCCGTGATGAAGATTCTCTCTAAAATAGTTGGTCAAGAACTAGATTATCTAGAAAACGTTCGTTTCAATTCTTTAGAACACAAGAATGATCATCAGTTTGCTGAGGAGTTAGCCAAGAATGGTGACTTCTATGTTAACGATGACTTCGCCACCAGCCACCGTCCTCACACCTCTATATCTGCTATCACCAGTCACTTACCATCCTTCGCCGGTCTACTCCTAGAAAAAGAGGTGAGGGTATTAACAAGAGTGAGAGAACATCCTAGCCAACCACTAGTTATAATCATTGGTGGTATCAAGATCGCTGACAAAGCCGCCGCTATCGATTATCTATACGACAAAACCGAAGCCTTCTTGATGGGTAGTGCTTATATAGATCAAGAAGATCCTACTCTTCAAAAAGAAAAAGTTATTATCCCTAGTGACTGGTCAACCGACAATAGTCATGAGCGAGATATTGGCCCTCAAACTATCCAGCAATATCAAGAGGTGATTAGTGGTGCTAAAACCATAATCTGGAGTGGTCCGGTTGGATTGATAGAGCTGCCTAAGTTTCGTAACGGTTCTAGGGCTGTTGCTGAAGCTATTACCAAAACCGATTCTTTTGCTATAGCGGGAGGTGGTGATACCAGTCGCTTCTTGATTGAAGAGGGTGTAGCTGATATGTTTGATTTTATATCCACCGGCGGGGGAGCTATGCTAGATTTTCTAGCCAACAAAGAACTACCCGGCCTAGAAGCTTTAAAGAAATGAAACCAATTGTAATAATATATCACCACAACTGTCCTGATGGCTTTAGTGGCGCCTGGGCTGCATACAAGAAATTTGGCAACAAAGCTGAATATATTGGTGGCAAGCACCGAGAAATACCGCCTGTAGTAAAAAACAAGGAGGTTTATTTTATCGACTTCAGTTATCCACCTAAAATAATTAAAGACTTTATTAAAAACAATAAGCGAGTCACTATCATCGACCACCACGTTACCGCCCAAGAGTCGGCCGAAATGACCCAAGACTTTCTTTTTGATATAAAACATTCAGGAGCTGTTTTGGCTTGGAAATACTTCCATCCCAAAAAACCTGTACCCCAATTCCTTAAACACGTTGAGGATGTTGATCTCTGGAACTTCAAGTTAGCTAATAGTCGAGAGATCATGACATATATTGATACTTTTGAATTCACCTTCCCTAAGTGGAACAAGGTGGTTAAAGACATAGAGGATAAAGAATCAAAAAAAGAATATATTGAAAAAGGTAAAGTTATCTGGAAATCACAAGAGAAAATCATTGAAAAAATAATTGATAGCAATGCTTACTTAGTTGACTTTGAAGGTCATCAACCATTAATAATTAATGCCCCAGCTTTCTTCGCTTCTGAAGCCGGTCACATGTTATATGAAAGAAAACCTCCTCTAGCTTTAGTTTGGAGTCAGAAAAAGAATAGAATCAAAGTTTCATTAAGATCAGACGGCACAGTCGATGTCGGACAAATAGCATTAAAGTACGGCGGAGGGGGTCACAAAGCAGCAGCCGCCTTCTCCTTTGACGCTAATCAAGAAAAACCATGGAAAGTAATCGGATAAATATATACAGCGATGGCGGTGCTAGAGGTAATCCTGGTCCAGCCGCTATCGGAGCAGTTGTTGGTGACAAGAAGTTCAATAAGACTATTGGCGAAACAACTAATAACGATGCTGAATATCAAGCCTTCCTTTTTGCTATGGAAAACGCTCTTAAGCTATTAGGTAAGCAGAAAGCAAAACAAACCGAACTAGTTATGCATGTTGATAGTGAATTGTTATATAAACAGGTTAGGGGAGAATATAAGATTAAAAACGAAGTTATTCAACAGCACTTCATTAAGTTCTGGAATAAAAAACAAGATTTTAAATCAGTTATTGTCAAACACGTTCCTCGTGAAGAAAACAAAGAAGCTGATGCTTTAGTTAATGAAGCTTTAGATGGCTCTAAAAATACTGGCTCATTGCTATAAACCTTGACTTTTTAATAAGAATAGGCCATAATATTGGCAGTTCTTTAAGTTTTGGAATTTGGAAAAGGAGATCCTCAAGGATGGAAATAAAATGGACTAAAGATGACCTGCTTAACTTCATTGAAGAAGAGCGGGGCAATAATCGCCAGATTAAACTCAACGGCGATGTCTTGAAAGGTTTGGACCTTACAGGAATCAATCTTTCTAGAGCAAATCTTGAACGAGCTGATTTATCCGGCTGCATCTTATCTGGCGCCACACTGCGTGGTGTCTATGCCAAGAAAGCAATCTTCAATGGGGCTGTGTTGGAAGGTGCTGATATGTCATCAGTTTTTGACAAATCGGTACTGAATCAAACAGATCTCACTGGAGCAAGCTTTAGGTATGTACGTGCAAAAGGAGCTCAGTTCTATCAAGCTAATTTCTGGAATACTGATTTCTTTGAATCAGACCTGTCATACGCAAGCTTCTCTCATAGTACTATGGACTATTTCACGAATTTTTCCCGTTGTGACATATCTCATTCCAATTGGAAAGGGGTTGTCATAGGAACGGTTGAATTCTATCAAGCAAATATCTGGGAGGCGAGTAACATCTCTCCAGAAATTTGCTCTGAGTACATTATGCAAATGAGAAGAAGTCTGAACTTCCAAAAATCCTGCGTAGCTGTTTAGCTACTTATCTCCCGGGTAAAACCGGGAGATTTTTATTGACAAATCACAGATTATTGTTATAATAACGGTAAGTTCTTTGAATTTGGTGTGGTTGGTTAAAAAGGAGATTCCTTTAAGGCTAATAACAGTTTACCAATTACATTTTTTTCCTGAGTGCTAGTAGATGTTTGCAGCAATGCTAATGACCTAGTGCCTTAGGAATTTTGAGCGAGTGGGTTTTGGAAATATTTCCCTATTAAGGGATAGTTAACGAATACCCCTCGCTCTTTTTTTATTACTATTGACAAATATCACTATTTATACCATAATATGACCCACGTGCCCTATAAGGGCTAAGCACTTTGTTAGTTTAACAGAATGGAATGTGAAAATGGCGAAAGCAAAGAAGAAGAGAGAGTCAGTCCAACACGTGTTGGACCATGCTCCCAAAACCAAGAGCTTTGTAACGAAGCTCAATGGATCGAGCAAGTTCGAGGTCATCACTCTCGAGAATGATGAGGCCAAGGAAGAGTGGGTTGATTCTCTCGAAGAGGGAGATACGCTTCACACGATCTTTGGTGTTTCCGACCTGGTTTCTTTGGCAGTCTTCAATCGAGGCGTTGAGGTAAGGAGGATTCCCTTCTACCACATCACCGGTCGTGGCAAGTCCCGGCAATTCAGCATTCGAGACAAGGACAGGTCTATTTTGCCTGATCTAGTCAAGTTGGTTCAGGAACAGCCAGAATTGTTTTATCAATTCCGGCCTCTGGATCAGCAGGTGGCTCGAGTGCGTGCTCTGACCCGGGCCTTCTACATGGTCCAGGAGAAGATGCGGAAGCCAACTCAACTGCGATTTCAATCGGCTTACCGTGAGGTTTACCTCACGTCTGAAGTCCGTGATGAGCTCAAAGAAGAGCAGTTCATCAAGCAAGAGTTGGCCAAGTCGCCAGTCTTCAGTGCTTTTACTGAAGAAGAGGCAAGCTGGCTCCGTCAGATCAAAACAGCCCTTCGAGGGATTGCGATCTGGGATGACGTCCTCAAGGGAACTGCTGCCCGAGGCATCGGCCCCGCATTAGGCGGAGTCCTGATTGGGGAGATTGGTGACATCAATCGATTTCCTCACCGAGATGCTCTTGTGCACTATTGCGGCTGTCATGTGACTGAAGCTCCTGAGGGGCTGAGGGAACAGGGCGTCGAGGGTGAGATGGCCCGACGGCGCAAGGGTGAGATGGCTCTGTGGAATCCACGGATTCGTCAGGCTCTGTGGAAATGGTCTTCCACTCAAGTACCCAAGATGTCAACGCAGGAGAAGTTCGCCTGCGACCCTTGGGTACTGATGTACCATGCCCGGCGGCAGCTTGAGATTGAAAAGCGGGAGGCCAAAGGAATTCCCGAAGAGGGAGTTCTGATGACTCTGCCAGGCAAGAATGAGGGCGGCAAACAGAAGAGTCGCCGTTACTTCTCCAAAGGCCATCTTCATAATAGGGTCGGAGCTTATCTCCGCACTCGATTCGTTCGTTGGCTCTACAAAGAGTGGCGCCAGTTGGCTAAAGCTGGAAGGATGTAATAGGGCTTCCCCTCTACATTCACAAGGCGTTCACGACATATTGTTGTCGTGAGCGCCTTTTTTATTGACAAATCACAAATTATTGTTATAATAACAGTACGTTCTTTGAGTTTTGGTGTGATTGGTTGATGTGCAAGTGTCTAAGAAAGGCTAGTGAGGAGGTACCGATCACATCTTTTCCCTGAAGGCTCAGTTGCGATTGCAGAAATGCTAATAGACTTCTGCCTCAGGGATTTTTCCGGAAGGCTCCAAGAAGGGTGTCCTTTGTAGGATTAATCACTTTCTGCCAACCGGATTTTGAGCGAGTGGGTTTTCGAAATGCTTCCCTATTAAGGGATAATCTGCAAATGCCCCTCGCTCTTTTTTTATTGACAAAATCTTATTATCACAGTATAATAAGCATTGAATATTGATGTGATTGGTTACTGACCTCGTCGCCTTTAAGGCTAAAGCCAAGCTACCAATCATATCTTTTCCGGAAGGTTACTATGAAGATGCTTTTAAAGCTAAGAGTGGGTTACCAACCGGATTTTGAGCGAGTGGGTTACGAAGTGCGTTCCCTTTAAGGGACAAGCTAAGCCAGTGCTACCCCTCGCTCTTTTTTTATTGACAAATCACAGATTATTGTTATAATAATGGTAAGTTCTTTGAATGTTGATGTGATTGGTTAGAGACTTCGTCGCCTTTAAGGTTAGAAGCACGTTACCAATTACATCTTTTCCGGAAGGCTCAATAAACGTTCCTCTTTTGAGATAACGATAAGGTGCCAACCGGATTTTGAGCGAGTGGGTTTTGGAAATATTTCCCTATTAAGGGATAGTTCGCGAATACCCCTCGCTCTTTTTTTATTGACAAAACCTTATTTTATGCTACAATAACCTTGGAAGCTGAGACGATAGCTTTTTGAAATTAATTTTAAAAAGAGGAAAGTCCGGACACTCCCTTACTTTTGTAAGGAGCAGGGTAGCAGGTGAAAGCCTGTCGGTATAAGTTTTTTAAACGAAGCCAGAGGTGCGAGCAGTGACGCTCTGATCCGCAAGGTGAAGAGGAGCCCTATCCCAAGCTAGATGGCTCAACCTGGTCATAGGGGTAAAAAGACCAGGATGAAACGGCTAAATCCTTATCCGAGTGCAAGGTCGTGCCTGACTTAGTCAGGAGTGCCGCAAAGATTAATTATCGTCCTCGACAGAATCCGGCTTATTAGTTTCCCAAAAAAACAACCCACCTTTACGGTGGGCTTTTTTGTTATTAATTAAAAACGAATCTCTATTTTTTCTTCTACAATCATTTGACTTGCTCTTTGACTAATCTTACCAACATCATACCAGTTAAAATCCAACTCTGGATCATTAGCATATTTAATCATGTGATTTATCAACCCAATAAAATCATTAGGCTCAAACAAAAATAGATATCTTTGACCATTTCTTACAATCCCAACAGCGTATATCTCTCTATCAATCATCACACCCTCCTTAATTATTAAAGAACTGCCAACAAAAGGCGGGGAAGCCTATTTAGGTAATAATTCAACAGCAGTTTCGTTTGTTGTATTTTTTTCATTCTAATAGAAAAGTATTATTGAAGCCATTGCTACCATAATAATATCTTCTAGAAGAGTTACTTTCGTTAGTGGCACGTTAATCTTAGTTCCCAGACAGGCACATTTAACCTGATTTTTAGATAAAAGATTCTTTCCCACACCAATTGCTCCAATGCCCATTATAAAAACCGTTGCCCAGGCTGCGCCGGTAATGAAAGTATTGGTTAAATATAAAACTCCTAAAGTAAGCTCTATTCCTGGATATAACCAACCATAAAAACTAACATTCTTAGCAATCAAATCATACTGAGCAAAAGCTTTCACAAATCCTGACCAATCTAACATCTTCATCAAAGAGAAGAGAATAAAAAAGATTCCCATATAAAGAATCATAAAATCTCCTAAATAGGCCCAGATTGATCCACCAATTAAAACTACTGCCAAAACCCAAGGGAATACCCTGGCAAAAGTCTGAGATCTATACCAAGGCTCTTGTCCTTTATTCAAATACTTACTCTTACAATCCTCACTGCAAAAATAGACGGGTTTATCACCATCAACAACTAGGCCTTTCTTCTTGGCCTTAGTCTCATCTACCTTCATGCCACAAATTGGATCTATAGCCATAATGAAATTAAATAATCTCCTTAATAAAGTCATGAATCTCCTGACCATGTTCAGGAGGATTAACCTTATCCCACACTCTTAAAACAATACCTTTTGGATCAATAACAAAAGTAGAGCGAACCGTACCCATGTATTCTTTGCCCATCATACTTTTCTTTTGCCAAGCTCCAAAAGCTTCGATTAACTGATGATCCTCATCAGACCAAAGATCAAAATTTAATTCATATTTTTCAATAAACTTTTTATGGGAAGTTACCGAATCCTTACTCACTCCCACCACCTTCACTCCTAACTTCTTTAATTCAGCATTCCAATCTCTAAAACTGCAAGCCTCCTTGGTACAGCCAGGTGTATCATCTTTAGGATAAAAATAGAGTACTACATACTGATCACTTAAATCAGCCAAAGAAACCTTTTCGTTATTAATATCCTTAACTTCAATTACCGGTGCTTTATCTCCTACCTTTAACATATCTATATATTATAATATTTACGATACCAACTAACAAACTTTGGAACACCCTCCTTAACAGTCGTCTGAGGTTCATAACCTAACATCTTCCGAGACTTCTCAATATCCGCATAACTTTTCAAAACATCTCCGGCTTGTATAGGCATCATATTCATCTGAGCCTTCTTGCCGGTAGCTTTCTCAATCTCTTTAATAAAATCTAATAACTCAATCGTCTCACCACAACCTAAATTAAATATTTCAAAAGGATAGTTCTTATCCAAAGAAGCTACCACTCCCGATACAATATCATCAACATAAGTAAAATCTCTCACCATCTTGCCATGATTAAAGACCGTAATTGGCTGATCTTCCAAAATACCCTTAGTGAAGATAGCCAGAGCCATATCAGGACGCCCATAAGGTCCGTAGACGGTAAAGAAACGTAAACCCGTACAATTCAATCTAAAGAGATGATGATAGCTGTGAGCCACTACCTCGTTAGCTTTCTTGGTAGCAGCATAAAGGGAGACAGGGAAGTCTGTATTATCACTCACCTCCGACTTCTCTTTTTCTAAATCACCATAAACCGAACTACTAGAAGCATAAACAAAGTTTTCCACCTCGGCTTTCTTAGCTTCATCAATCACATTACCAAAACCGATCAAGTTAGTTTGATTATATAAATGAGGCTGTTCCACACTCAAACGTACTCCCGCTAAAGCAGCCAAATGACAAACCTTATCAATCTTATTCTCCTGAAAAACTTTTTGAACCAACTCCAAGTCGTTGATATCACCACGATAGAGTTTGTAGCCCGGATACTCTTCTAATATCTTATTACGATCCTCCTTCAACTGAGGCTCATAGTTGTACGGATTGAAGTTATCAATGCCAACAACCTGATCGCCACGTTCCAAAAGAACTTTAATCAGATGGAATCCGATAAAGCCAGTACTGCCGGTAACTAAAATGGTTTTATTCATAATTGCTGCCGGGCTAGGATTCGAACCTAGATTACACAGGACCAAAACCTGGCGTCCTACCATTAGACGACCCGGCAATTTGACCTAATTATGCCCTAAATTCTCTATAATGGCAATCTCAATTGGAATGTGAGGAAAGGGGGAGTAACGCATCTCACTATAGGCTCTAATAAGAGATTTTATCACTCCTACCTGCTTATCAACATCCACTAATCCTGCATGTTCTTTTAATTTAATTAAGTCCTCCTTGGTTAATTCTTTGATATAAATACTCTCTAATTGAGGATCTAGCTTTAAAGCCAAGACTCGTCTCATATAAAAGAGAAGTTCTTTGTGTAAGTCGGTTAAATTAGCCCCACTCTCATTCACTTGAGCTAGAGATTGTAGTGAGCCTGGTAAATCAGATTTGATAATCAGATCAGCCAACTCCACTACCTTTTTGAAACCGACCCGACCGATAATCTGCTCTACCGCCTCCAAGTCAGCCTCACTAGCTAGAGTAGTGACCTGGTCTAACAAAGACTCCGCATCTCTCAAGCTACCCTCAGCTGAAGCTGCTATCAACTCCAACGCCTCATCACTAACCTTCAGCTTCTCATCCTTAATAATCTTCTTTAGCTTACTCACTATCTCACTAACAGTAATCTTGCGGAGATTAAATCGCTGAGTTCGAGAGGTGATAGTAGCTGGCACCTTGTCATACTCAGTGGTCGCTAAGATAATCATGGCGTGTTCCGGTGGTTCCTCTAGAATCTTTAACAATGCATTGAAAGCCTCCTTGGTTAACATGTGAGTTTCATCGATAATAAAAATCTTGCGACGACAAGAAGAAGGGGAGAGACGAATAGTTTCTTTAAGATTTCTAATCTCATCGATACCTCTATTAGAAGCCGCATCGATCTCGATCACATCCATCGCTCTTCCACTGGTAATATCTTTGCAAGTTGAACACTCGTTGCAAGGTTCGCCAGTCTTAGCCACTTCCTTTTCTTTCTGACAGTTAGCTACCTTAGCTACCAAACGAGCAGTGGTAGTCTTACCAGTTCCTCGTGGTCCATAGAAGAGGTAGGCGTGGGCTAATTTATTCTGCTTTGCAGCATTTTGAAAGATAGAAACTAATACCTCTTGACCAATAACTTCTTTAAAACTTTGCGGTCTATATTTGCGATAAATTGCTAATGACATAAAATTAATATTACATAAAATAATTATTTTGGAAAAAGAATGCCTTATCAAAAGATTTTAGAACTAGTTGAAGCTAAGGAGCTGGACATTGCTACCGTTGATTTAGCAAAGATTACTACCGACTTTATCAACTACGTTCAAAACCTAGAAAATAAGATTGAACCTCATGTTCTAGCAGACTTTATCTCTATTGCTGCTAAACTAATGCTCATCAAATCCAAATCCCTCTTACCCTCACTTACTCTCACCGAAGATGAAGAAGAAGATATTAAGGAATTAGAAACTCGTCTCCAACTCTATCAACAATACAGGGGCGCTGACAAGTACATCAGCCAACTTTGGCAGAATAACAACATCTCCGCCTCTCGCTCATATCTTCTAGCTTGCCCTTTAGAACACCGCCAAGTTTTTCATACACCTGATAAACTAACCTCTAATCATCTTTTAATAACAATAAAAAGTTTAGCCCTAGAAGTTCAAAAACTTTTTCCTGATAAAAAAAAGATTAAAATAAAAGTAGTTTCTCTCAAAGACAAGATTGAGGAGGTAGTCAATCGCTTACAAAAAGCTAACCAACACAAGTTCAGCCAGCTAGTTGATCAATCTCAAAAAGGGGATGTGGTAGCTACTTTTCTAGCTATTCTTCACCTCCTCAAGGATCAGGTAGTTGATATCGACCAACCTAAACCATTTGAAGAAATAACTATTAACAAAATATGAACAATCTAATTGCTAAACTAGAAGCCTTGCTCTTTCTTCATGGAGAACCTATCTCCATCAAAAAAACTACTCAGATATTGAAGATTAAAGAAGAAGAGCTTAACCAAGCGGTTCAACAACTCGATCAACTACTAACTCAAGATAATAGAGGCTTATGTCTTTTGAATAACAGCGGCTCGTTACAACTAATTACTAAACCAGAACTATCAGCCTTGGTTAAACAACTGGTTAAGCAAGATCTACAAAACGACCTCACACCAGCCGCCTTAGAATCCGTCTCTATCATCGCTTACAGCGGCCCTATCAGCCGAGAAAAACTGGAATATATTAGAGGTGTTAACTGTACCTTCATTCTACGCAGTCTCTTGGTTAGAGGTTTAATTAATAAACAAGATAATCAATATCAAGTTAGTTTTGATCTGTTAAAGCATCTTGGACTGAGTGATGTTAATCAACTTCCAGAATATGAAAAATATCAGGCGATCAAACAAAAGCTAAACACTAATGAAACATTATCGTAAAATAATTATCTTATTATTTGCCGGAGCTGCCGTTATACTCATCAACAACAAGGTAGAGTTGCCAAAACTTAAAGCAACGGCTAATCAAGATATCTCAGCAAGTAGTTTGAATGCTAGCGCCTCTATCATTAAAAATACGGCCACCATTAAATTCAATCCTGAACCACCAGAAAATCTCAATCTTCAATCAGCTCTCGTCAAAGATTTAGAATCCAACTCGTACTATCTCAGGATGAAAACTCGTCAACAATGGCCTATGGCCTCCTTAACCAAGCTACTAACCTCAGTTATAGCCCTGGAAAAAATAGAACCTTCAAAAAAAGTTAATAATCTAGTTAAAAGAATGATGATTTATTCAGATAATGAAGCGGCTGAACAGCTAGCTGAGGCTTACGGTCGCCAAGAATTTCTAAGTGCTATGCAAGAAAAAGTAGAGCAATTAGGCATGAAAAACACTAGTATATTTGATGAATCTGGTTTATCATTCTTAAATCAGTCAACTGTTGAAGATTTAGAAAAACTAGTAGTTTATATTACTAAAAAACATCCAAAAATCTTTCAATTTAGCCGAGAATCAGAGATTGTAGTTAATAATAATCGACGTAAAAATATCAATAAATTTGCCGGTCAACCTGACTTTTTAGGTGGTAAAACTGGTTACACTGATGAAGCTCATGGCAACTTGATCACTTTATTTGAATTTAATGGTCATCCCGTGATGATTATTGTTCTTGGTACAGCTGATCGTCATGAGCGTTTTAATCAGACAAACATTCTCCGAAAATGGATTTTCAAATTTTACAACTAATAAGAGTATTAGGAATCTCTGTTATTTCCTTCTTAACCGCCCTCGGTCTTACACCGTTGGTTTTTAAATTACTTAATAAATATAAGTTTAATAAACAGATTAGAGCTAGTATAGATGCCCCTATATATTCTCAACTTCATCAAAAGAAAGCGGGGACACCCACTGGTGGCGGTATTATCATCTGGGGTACAGTTATCGGTCTAGCTCTTGTCTTTCTTCTATTCAGCCTTGTTTTCAATCACATCTTTAGTTATCTAGATTTTATTAATAGAGCTCAAACTTATCTACCTTTAGCTGCTATGTTTATCGCCGCTGGTTTTGGTTTGTTCGACGATATTCTTGGCATTATGGGAATTGGTCCCAAAGGTGGTGGATTAGCGGTTAGAAACAAGATCTTAGTTTATCTAGTCCTTTCTCTATTAGGAGCTCTCTGGTTCTACTTCCGCTTGGATTGGAATACTATCAATATTCCTTTGGTGGGCAATGTAATTATTGGTTGGTGGTACATTCCTTTCTTTATGTTCATTATCACTGCTAGTGCTTTTTCTCTTAATGAAACCGATGGTTTGGATGGTTTGGCTGGAGGAGTCTCTCTCTTGGCCTTTGCCGCCTTAACCGTAGTGGCCTTTATTCTTGGCCGTTATCACTTAGCTGCCTTCAGTGGCGCCACAATTGGTGCCTTATTAGCCTTCCTTTGGTTCAATGTTCATCCTGCCAAATTCTTCATGGGTGATACTGGCTCAATGGCTTTGGGTATAACTTTAGGAACGGTTGCTTTATTAACCAACACCGCTCTCTTGCTACCATTCTTCTTATTCATTCCAGTTATTGAGTCGTTATCTGTAATTATTCAAATGACCAGTAAAAAGCTCTTTAAGAAAAAAGTCTTCATCTCAACTCCTATTCATCATCATTTCGAAGCAATCGGTTGGAAAGAGAGTCAGATTGTAATGCGTTTCTGGATTATATCATCCATCTTTACCTCTCTTGGTTTAGTAATATTCTTCCTTAATCATTTCTTGGGGTAAAACAAAATCCGCCCGGAGGCGGATAGTGCCAAAATTCTAACCGAAGCTAGAAGTTCTAACTGAGCGAAGAATAAATTCTCTTCTCAGCTGCTTTTAAATATAATACTTTATAAGAAAATAACAAGAAAAGTTATCCACAAGTCTTACTAAAACATTTATAGTGGATAAATACTTGTTAGATCTTCGTTGATTTAATCCTATTTGTGATAAAATACACCTATGCTTTTGATCAAGAACGTGAAGGTCATCGACGGTACTGGAGCCGAGGCCTATGCTAGTGATGTATTAGTAAGTGGTAATCGTATTTCAGCCATTGGTAATTTTCCTAATCGCAAAGCTGATCAGGTGATTGAAGGGCTAGGAGGCTATCTTATGCCTGGCTTTATTGATGTTAATACCGACGCCGATCACCAACTCACTCTTTTCACCAATCCTCATCAAGAAAACTTCCTGAAGCAGGGTGTGACCAGTATTATCGGCGGTCACTGTGGCTCTTCACTAGCTCCTTTGATGTATGGTTCTCTTGAGTCGATTAGAAAATGGACGGATCCTAACCAGATCAATGTTGATTGGCATGACTTTAGAGAGTTTGTATCTACTATGAAAAAAAGGCCTTTGGGTGTTAATTTTGGTACCTTGGTCGGTCACTCCACTATCCGCCGCGCTATAGTAGGAGAGGATCTAAGAGATCTAACCGATCCAGAAATAGAAGTTTTTTCTCAAGTCATCAAAGAATCATTGGAGGAAGGGGCCTTAGGTTTTTCAACCGGCCTTGGTTATGTTCACTCTCGACAGACCCCTTATCATGAACTAAAAAAGCTGGTTTCTGTTCTTCGACCATACAATGCTGTCTATTCTACTCACCTTAGAGATGAAAAAGAAGATCTCTTTGCTGCTGTTAATGAAACCCTTAATCTTTTTCAAGAGACGGGTGTCCGTACCGTCATCTCTCACTTCCGACCACTTATTAAATATGAAAAGAACTTTGAGGCTGCTTTTAATTTGATTGATAAGACGGTGGGGAAGATGGACTTCTTCTACAACCTCTATCCCTTTGATACTAGTATCGTTCCTATCTACACCTTCCTACCTCTCTGGGCCCAAAAAGGCAGTTTGCATGACATGCTCTCCAGTTTAGAAACCGCTGCCATAAGAGCTCGGGTAATGAAAGATCTACCTACCTTCAAGAAAGGTGAGTTGATCATCGCTGGTGCTCCTGGCAACGATCATATGATTGGCAAGCAGCTTGGCAAGAGAGATCTCATCAAAGCCATGATTGATTCCGGTCTCAAAGCCCAGATTTTTCACAAAAACATTGATCATCAAAAAGTTATTGAGCTGATTTTTGCTCATAAAGCTTTGGTCGGCTCTAATAGTGGTGGGTTAGGGGAGCGCTCTACCAAAACCTTCCCTAAATTTTTTGAATTAGCTGCTCAAAGAGAAGATTATTCCTTAGAGAAGGCTGTGCACAAGGTAACCTCTCTACCAGCTGAAAAATTTAATATTCCAGAAAGAGGTCGGGTAGCTGAAGGTTATTTCGCTGATCTCACTTTAATGCTCAACAATCAAGTCAAGTATGTAATTGTTAATGGTCAGGTAGTGGTTAATAAGGGTGAGTGTAATCAAACTACCGCCGGCACCATCATTACTCGTGGTTAACAAATGTTTAAAAATAAAAAGAAGAGTGTTGTTAAAAAAACTAGAAGGAGAAGACGGAAGTCTGACCTGATTATTGTTTTTTGTACCTTTTTTTTAGTTATAGCTGGCTTAGTAATGTTAGCTAGCGCCTCTTCTAATTTAGGAAAAATTCGTTTTGATGATACCTATCACTACCTCAAACACCAATTAATATTTGGTGTCTCTTTTGGTCTTATAGGCTTCTTTTTGGCCTCCAAGATATATTATCGCTTTTATGAAAAAATAGCCGTTATCTTGATCCTAGTGGGTCTAGGACTCCTTCTTCTCGTCTACACTCCTTTTGGTTTACAAACTGGTGGAGCAGAACGTTGGATTCAACTAGGTCCTATATCCTTCCAACCCGCTGAGTTTATGAATATTGCTATGATCGTCTATCTCGCTGCCTGGCTGAGAAAGAAAGAACGAACCAAGAAAGTACTAAAGGGACTGGTGCCATTTCTGATTGTGGTTGGTCTCACTACTTACTTACTACTCAAACAACCTAGCACCTCTTCAGCTGCTATTCTCTTAGCCGTCTCCCTAATCATCTACTTCGCTAGTGGTACCAAGTTTTCGCACGTCCTGGCGATTATTTTAATTGGAGTAATTGCTTTTGGCTCGGTCATCTATCTCTCACCCTATCGTTGGGAAAGAGTTCAATCTTTTCTTAATCCAGAAGCTAACCAGCTCTCTTCCGGTTACCACATCAATCAAACTCTAATTGCTATTGGTAGTGGTGGTCTCTGGGGTGTGGGCTATGGTCAATCAACTACCAAAATCAAATACCTACCCGAACCTATTGGTGATTCCATCTTTGCGGTGATTGCTGAGGAGATGGGGTTTGTGGGGACAGGAGTTCTTATGGGGATTTTCTTGCTGTTAATTCTAAGAACCTTCCAAGTTGCCGCACGAGCCAGAGACAGGTTCGGTCACTTGTTATTAGTTGGTTTTGGTTCACTAATAGCAATTCAGGCGTTTGTTAACATTGCAGCTGTTTCTGGTGTTATCCCCTTAACAGGTGCCCCTTTACCCTTCATCAGCTATGGTGGAACTGCTTTAGTATCCTTTATGACTATTGCTGGTATCATTAATAATGTGTCTAAATATAATTAACTATGAAAGTTAGAATTCTTATTACCGGTGGTGGCAGTGGAGGGCATATCTTCCCTTTAGTTGCTATCGTCAAACAATTACAACAACTAGCAGTGAAGAGTAACTTGGAGTTAGATCTTCGTTATTATGGTCCACAAGATATCTACACCTCCTACATCACCCGAGAAGGGGTTGAGGCTAGAGCTATCACATCCTCCAAGCTCCGTCGCTACTTTTCCTTAAAAAACTTTATTGATTTTCCCAAGTTCGTCTTTAGCGTCTTCCAATCATTATTTAAAATATACTGGTTCATGCCTGATGTAGCTTTTTCTAAAGGGGGACCGGGCGCCCTACCAGTCCTCATGGCATGCCGTTTCTACAGCATTCCAGTTATTATCCACGACTCTGATGCTGTTCCTGGCTTAACTAATACTGTTAGTAGCAGATTTGCTCGTCAGATAGAACTCAGCTTCGCCTCAGCCAAGAAATACTTTCCAACTTCCAAAGTTGTTAAGGTGGTAGGTAACCCTATTAGAGAAGAACTACTCAACTACGTCAGCCTCGATCCGATAGGTGCCAAAGAAAGATTGAAGCTAGATCCTAAACTACCCTTAATCTTGGTCTTAGGAGGATCGTTAGGATCGGTAAGAATCAACAACTTTATTCTTGCTTACCTAGAAAAATTGTTAAGCAAGTATCAAATAGTTCATCAGGTAGGCACAGCTAACCTCACTGATGTTAAAAAAACCTTTGCCGCTATCAGCCGGCAAATGGATCCTAAAATAAAAAAACGCTACTATCCTTACGCCTTTCTTGAAAATAAATATGGGGAGATGCTCGCAGCTAGTGATCTAGTTATCGCTCGTTCAGGTGCAGGAACTATCTTCGAATTAGCAGCCTTTGGTAAATCAGCTATTCTCATCCCATTACCCGAGTCGGCTCGTAATCATCAACAGATGAATGCCATCGAATATTCTAAAACTGGCGCTGCTGAAGTCTTGGAGGAGAACAACTTGTCAGAAGGGGTTGCTCTAAGAATGATTGATAAGATGATTAAAAACCCGGGTGTACAAATGCGCCAAGCTACTCTCAAATTTTCAAAGCCAAAAGCAGCGGAAATGATTGCTGCCGATATATTGTCTTTAGTTAGATAAAACTATTGACAAATATTTCCCCTTGAATAGACTAATAGGGTATCTGTTTCAAAGCTTTTTGCTTCTGTAGGAGGTGGCGAAGCGGGTACACCGAAAGACATCACTCCGGTGATGTTTTTCATTTTTTAAATAAAGAGTTTATTTTTTTCTAATTTTTCTTATAATTGAAGATATGACCCCCACTAAAGAAGTTAGGGTTAGGATAGCTCCCTCACCAACTGGCTTCTTACATATCGGCACCGCCCGCACCGCTTTATTCAACTGGATTTTTGCTAAGCAGAATGATGGCAAGTTTATCTTACGAATAGAGGATACTGATCTAGAGCGCTCTGAGCCACGTTTTGAAAAAGACATTATTGATAATCTCAAGTGGTTAGGTCTTGATTGGGATGAGGGACCTTTCCGACAAACCGAGCGACTCGACATCTATGAGAAGCATATTCAAGATCTTTCTGACAAAAGAATGCTTTACCCCTGCTTTTGTACCAAGGAGGATTTAGAAGATGAACGTCAGGCTCAACTAACCCAAGGTTTAGCTCCTCGTTACGGCGGCAGGTGCGGTCGTCTCGAAGCTACTGTTCAAAAAAAATATATTGAGGAAGGGCGTCCTCATGTGTGGCGTTTCAAAGTACCTGACAAGACCGTTTCTTTTAAAGACATGGTTAGGGGAGAAGTGAAGTTCGAAACCAAGTTAATAGGGGATATTATTGTTGCTAAAGACTTTCGCACTCCCTTATATAACTTAGCAGTAGTGATTGATGATCAGGAGATGAACATCTCTCACGTTATTAGAGGAGAAGATCACTTAGCTAATACGCCAAAGCAAATTCTTATACAAGAGGCTCTAGGCTTTGATCGACCTACATACGCCCACCTACCTCTTATTTTAGATCCTGATCGCAAGAAAATGTCCAAAAGACACTCCGCCACCTCTATTCAAGAATACAACCAACAAGGCTATCTCCCTGATGCTTTTCTCAATTTCTTGGTTCTGCTTGGTTGGCATCCAAAAAATGATCAAGAACTCTTTACCAAACAAGAAATAATTGAGAAGTTTGAATTTGATCGCATCCAAAAAGGTGGGGCGATTTTCAATGTTGATAAGCTCAACTGGATCAACGCCCAATATTTACGTCATATAGATGATAATAAGTTAGCTGATCTTTTGGATATAGAACCTAATACTCAAAACCTGGCTATAATAAGCCTCCTGAAGGATAGGATGACTAAACTAACTGACTTTAATGAGCTGGCTAGTTTTTTCTACAAACTCCCTGACTATCCAGCCAGCCTTTTAGTTTGGAAAAATAATACCAAGGAAGATACTTTACGTAATCTTCAATTAATCTATGATCTTAGAGAAGACCTTAATGAGGTTCAAATAGAGTTACTAGCTAAGCAATGGGGGAAAGGTGAGATCTTCTGGCCTTTGCGAGTCGCTCTCTCTGGCCAACAAGCTTCTCCTGGACCAACTGATATTTTAAACATCTTGGGAGTAGAGGAGTCCCGTATAAGAATATCTATCGCCATCCACAAACTATCTGTCTAATCATGAAAAAGTTATTAATCACAATCCTTCTTTTAGTCTCAGCTCTTCCTGCTTTGGCTGAACAATCTATCGGTGGCTCTCACGATCAAGTATTAGAAAATCAAATCAACTCTAAAGCTAATGAATTAAAAGAGATTCATGAAAAGATTCAAAAAACTCAGAACAGTCTTTATAAAACAGAAAGAAAGAAAAAGACTCTAACTCGAGAGATTAATCGTAATAGTTACAAAATCAAACAACTCAAACTAGGCTTGAGATCAAACGAGATAAATATTGATAAGTTGGGTCTGGAAATAACCTCTATTAACGGTACTATCGACAATACTAAAAGTGATGTTGAATTAAAAAATGAAGCTATCTATAAAATAATCAGAGAACTTCACCTTAGAGAGTCTGAAGATATAGTTATCTCGTTTCTCAAAAATCTAAGCCTCTCTGAGAGCCTGACTCAAATTAACGACCTCAGCGATCTTCATCTGGCCTTAAATAGAGATGTTAAAGAACTCCTATTGCTCAAACAATCTCTCGGCAGCCAACTAGGGCAAGTTTCTAAAAAGAGGAGGGGAGTAGAGCAAGAATATAAGACCTCTCGAGTCAGAAAATCTCTGGTAGAGGAACAAAGAACCGAAAGAAGAAGTCTTTTAGCTATGGCTAAAAACCAAGCTAAATCATATGAAGAAGAAATCGACGCTTTAAGTAAAAAACAAGAAGAAATTGCTATCGAGGTTGAAAAATTAGAAGCCACTCTTCGTCGCCAGATAAATCCTGATGGCTTACCAGCCGAACGACCTGGAGTCCTTAGTTGGCCTCTAGAAAGGGGCTACAAGCGTATTACCCAAGGTTATGGATCAACTCGCTTTGCTCGCTATGGATACAAGGGTCGTTGGCATAATGGTATTGATATTGGTTTTCCTAGTGGAACGCCAGTGTTTGCCTCAGCTGACGGTATAGTTACCAACGCCGGCGACCAAGATAAATATTGTCGTAGGGGAGCCTATGGCAAGTATGTGGTAGTACGTCACTCTAACAACCTAGTCAGCTTATCAGCTCACATGTCTCGTATAGCCGTCTCTCCTGGCACTAGAGTTAAAAGAGGTGATCTAATTGGATATGTTGGTAGTACTGGTTACTCAACCGGTCCCCACCTCCACTTTACCGTTTACGACGGCAGTACCTTTAAGATGAGAAGAAGTCGCTCCTGTGGTCCAATGCCTTCTGGTGGTGACCTTAACCCTCGTAAGTACCTTTAAGAAAGCTTGATTGATAATGTCATTATGGGACGAACAGAAGGGGGAATAGTAAAGTTTGAATCGGAAGCAGTAGAACTGGTTAAAAAGCTTAAAGCTCTATCTACTCAGAAGAAAACATTAGACGATTTAATTAAATAAGAATATGCCTCAGGGAAAAAATATATTAAGAATTATGGGAATAATGGCCTTACTAGTTTTTGGAATTAAAATGCTGTTTTAATGTAGTCTTAAGATGACAATGAAAAGTAATAATATATTAGGAATAATAATAATAGGAGTGATAGTCTACTTTGTTTTTATTGGCGGAGATAAGTGGATGGGTTTTTATTATCCAGACGAAAATGATTTAACTAAGCACATTCAAAGCTCCGAGTTTAGCTCTCTAGAAGAGTGTAGGGGGTGGGTAAAGGATCAAGCTCGTGTTCTCAATCCAGAAGGGAAGGGTTTTGATTATGAGTGTGGTAAAAATTGTAGACTTGCTAAACCTAGTAGTCTTTACCACTGCAAAGAAACTACTTATTAATCTTAATGTCCAGCCCTTGCATACCTTGTCTTTACTAGTGGGCCGCTAAGCATTAAAATATAGAAGTCTAATTTAATGGACTTACCTATTATAATAAAAAACAATCGTTAGGGGAGAGACCTAACATCTATACATATGATAGAGGGAATAACAAACGTCTTTAGTCTAATACTATACATGTTTAGACCTATTACAGAGCTCTTTGTAGTGCTGTATGGTCTATCAAGCAATGCCTTAGCTTTCGTAGGTTCTCTGTTCTAATGTCGCAAAAGGTACATTTTACGACACACTGCTAAATAAAAGAACCGGGGCTTTCCCGGTCTTTTTATATCTTTAGATACCTATGCATCTCCTCTACTCCTCTTTCTTTAGGTAGAGAGGCTTAAGACCTCTCTAATCTGTTATTTAAGATATCTAAATTCCCCCGTCGAATCCTGGACAAAAGTTATATCAAGTGAGTAACTAACAATATCAGAGCCTTCTAGTGCCGGAGCGTTAGATCGAACCGCCCAAATACATTGATCAGTAAATGGATTATTGCTCCACGTAGCTCCTGTTGTAAATTCTACCGTCCACCAACCATCCGTTTGTTTAGATAAGCTTGTTTTTTGGGCTATTGTAACAACTTCAGCCACGGAAAGCTTTGGCTTAAATTCACACTTACTTCTAGCTGCTACCTCAGGCACTACAATTTCTGGAGTATTAACTAGAGTCTTTGTTAAAATAAAGTAGCCGGCCACAATAATTAACAAGACAATTAAAATAGTCCTTACAGATTTTTTCATATCTTTATCATAGCCCATTAAACGTTCAAAATAAACAAAAATGCCCTCGTTGTATAACGGGAGCATCTTTTTATCTCATATCACTGATCTCAGACCCTCTCCCCTGCAGGGAGCCGAATCTGAGTCAATAATCAAGATTATAGGCCAATCTCAATTGCTAAAGTAATTAGCTGTTTCATTAGTGAAAATAAATTTTCCACTTCGGAAAAATTATTTAATGCACTAGCTTCATTTACCGCGTTTAACGCAGTGTGCCAATCATTTTGAGCAATCAATAATTGAACTTCTTGAAGAATATTAATCATTTCCATAACAGCCATATTATACAACATTATGACTATTATGTCAATATAGCGGTTTGCCACTTCCCCCCTCTATCAATAGAATGGAAGAATATGATATATAGAGGGATCAAGACCTTTAAAGAACAATGTGGTTATGACATCGATGGTGTTTGGTATCCTCGAGTTACCAAGATAGTTGATATCAAGTCTAAACCCGCCCTCTATCGCTACTACGCCGAACTAGGTAGTTTTGAAAAAGGAGAAAATATTAAGGAGAAATCTGCTAATGAGGGTACCTTGATTCACAATACAATGGAAAGGATCATGGTTGGTGAATCAGTTCAGATTGACCCTTCTATCAAGCCCTCGGTTGATGCCGCTCAACAATTTATCAAAGACCATAATATTCAGATCGATCCTGAATATGTTGAAAAGCGTGTAGTTAATAAAGAACATCGTTATGCTGGTACGGTTGACTCGGTAGCTCTAATAGATGGCAAATTTGGAGTTTTAGATATCAAGACCTCCTTAGGCATCTATCGGGACTTCTCTCTCCAGATCTCTGCCTATATGGATGCTTTAAGGCATGAACTCCCCGGTCTCCAAACTCGTTGGATATTAAGGATTGACCAATTCAAGACCTGTAGCAATTGCCGTTCCACCTTCAGATCAAAAGGTGGACGAGACAAGGTAAGAAAACCCTACCCTAAACCTAAGAACTGGGAGGGTTGTCCGGAAGAGCAACACGACTGGTCTCCTTTAACTGGTTTTGTTGAATTAAAAGAATTCCCCTACTGGCAAAACGACTTCAAAGCCTTTATGGGCGCCAAAATACTTTGGGAGTGGGAAAACGAGTATTGGCTAAAAAGAATTGGTTACCTATAATATAAGTAGTGGCTAAAAAGAAAACCTCTAAAATTCATCTGGTAGTTGTTTTAACTCTTTTAATAATTGTGGTCTTTTTTGGTTATCAATACTTTACCTCCCAAGAAAGACAACGAGCTGAAGCCAGTCTTTTTCCGGTTAGTGGCGTTCTAAAGGAAGATAAGATTGGCTGTAAATATTCTGATCCAGAAGGCAACACACAGGTCCTGGTAGGAGCACCTAAAATTCCTGTTATGACCATGCATACTGGCGATGTAGTTCTTACTCATTTACCTGATCACGAACCTTATCTTGATCAGATGATTATCTCTTTTGCTGGTCAGGATCTTGTTTTCAATTTTGGCAATATATCATATAAGCAACTCAAACTATTGGCTAAATATTATCCCATTATTGCGGCTACTGCCCGACAAAGTGAAGATGTGGTGAAGGTTTTAAAAATATTCTTTCCTTTTCAAATGGATAATCTTGAGGAAGTTTATGTAGGCTATGAAGATAAATATTATGAGCTAGCAGATGTTCAAGAACATAATATAAAAACTATCAAGAGTTATATAGGTGGTCATACTTATAAAGATCTTGAAAAGCAAATGGCTGATATAGAAAGAGTCTTCGAAGAAATAGACGATCAAATAGCTTTTCTAAAAAAAGAGGAAGGGAAATTCCTATCTTTTCTTGATGGTTCTATTTACTGTGATGATATTAATATTGATGCTAGTTAATTATCCACTTAAAAATTAACCGATTTAGCGGTTATAATTAATAACAATGGCTAAAAAGAAGTCCAAGAAGGAA
>Ga0310123_10000273_pt1 | contig 46125 bp, 39 predicted proteins | sample CB6_AW_1057_MG_FD_203505 | JGI IMG/M metagenome (GOLD analysis project Ga0310123, IMG submission 203505) | Marine microbial communities from Western Arctic Ocean, Canada - CB6_AW_1057 | ecosystem: Environmental > Aquatic > Marine > Oceanic | place: Canada: Western Arctic Ocean | collected... | reverse complement strand
CTTCTTCTCGTTAAGCTATGCTTTTTTCGCCCACCTGAGAGGTTCGGCCGTGCCCACATCTACACCCGTTTTCGAAACCTTCCTTGAAGGCATCGCACCGCATCGACGCGGCAAGGTTCGTGACCTCTATGAAGTCGATGATTTCTTGTTGATCGTCACCACCGACCGCATTTCGGCATACGACTGTGTGCTGGGCTCTGCGATTCCGGACAAGGGCAAAGTCCTGACGCAGCTCTCAGCCTTCTGGTTCGACCGTACCAGCGACATCGTGGCGAACCACATGGTCTCGATCAATCCAGCGACGTATCCGGACTCCTTGAAGCCGCACGCGGAGATACTGGCGGGTCGTTCCATGCTCGTAGGGCGCGCCCGGCCCGTGCCGATCGAGTGCGTCGCTCGTGGCTATCTTGCCGGTTCGGGCTGGCGCGAGTATCAGGAGTCCGGTGAGGTCTGCGGAGTTTCGCTTCCGGAGGGCCTGCGCGAGTCGGATCGCCTGCCGGCACCGATCTTTACGCCTGCCACCAAGGCCGACAGCGGACATGACATCAACATTAGCGAGGCCGAGGCTGCGAACCTCGTCGGTCGCGATCTTGTGAATCGTCTCAGGGACCTTACGCTGGCGTTATACCGCCACGGGGCCGAGCATGCCGAGTCCTGTGGCATCATCGTCGCCGATACAAAGTTCGAGTTTGGTCTCGTGGGAGCGAACGACGATGAGCCTGGCAGCGAGGAGTCCGTTATCCTGATTGACGAGGTCCTCACGCCCGACTCATCTCGGTTTTGGCTAAAAGACGACTACGCACCTGGTCGCGGTCAAGTCAGTTTTGACAAGCAATTCGTCCGTAACCATCTGGACGAGATCGCGTGGAACCGTGAGCCTCCCGTCCCGGAGTTGCCGACTGACATTGTCGAGAAGACCAGAGAGAAGTATCTCGAGGCGTTCCGTGTGTTATCCGGCCGCGAGCTTGGCTAACGCCCCAGCGCCAATACCTGACCCTTTGCGATTCCACCGAGACCTATTTTGAGGAAGGACAACGACGCGTGCGGGACCAACTCGACCGCTTTGTCGACGAAATGTTGAAGAAGGGAATTCTTTATGATGACGCCCGCCAAGCGATTGAGCGCCGCTTCATCACTCGGGCCCTGAGCCGCTCCAAAGGGAACCTTGGACAGGCCGCTGATCTGCTCGGAATCCACCGCAACACGCTATCCCGCAAGATCGCGACCTATCGGCTCAAACGCACCGGGTCGTGACGTCAGGGCTTGACGAGAGTTCTGCTCACGCTATAATTAGCAGTCGGTCGCTATGATTGCTGACTCAGGTTGCCAGCAGACCGTTCAGACCTATCTGAAGTGTTTTCAATATTTTGAAGGGAGTTTGAGTCTTATGACTGTCAAGGTTCGTCCACTCCACGACCGTATCATCATTGATCGTATCGAGGAATCAGACCAGGTGGTCGGCGGGATCATCATTCCGGATACCGCCAAGGAAAAGCCACAACAGGGCAAGGTCATTGCGACCGGCAAGGGCAAGATCAAGGACGACGGCACGATCACCCCACTCGACGTCAAAACCGGCGACACCGTACTGTTCGGCAAGTACTCGGGCCAGGAGATCAAACTAGATGGCGTCGAGTTCCTGATTATGCGTGAGGATGAAATCCTCGGAGTCGTCGAGAGCTAGCGGACAGGAAACACAGGCGCGTATCAGTGATTGGAGTTACAGAACATGGCAAAGCAGATTGTTTACGGTGAAAAATCACGACAGATCATCATGGAGGGCGTGAACCAACTGGCGAACGCTGTCAAGGTAACGCTTGGCCCCAAGGGGCGAAACGTCGTGCTCGACAAAAAGTTTGGCTCACCGACGATCACAAAAGACGGCGTGACGGTAGCCAAGGAAATAGAGCTCAAGGACCCGCTGGAGAACATGGGCGCCCAGATGGTACGAGAAGTGGCGAGCAAGACCTCCGACATCGCGGGCGACGGGACAACGACCGCCACGGTTCTCGCCCAAGCGATTTATCGAGAGGGCGCCAAGAACGTCGTCGCCGGTGCCAACCCCATGGAGGTGAAGCGAGGTATCGAGCAAGCGGTTGAAATCGTGGTCGCCGAGCTCCACGCGATGTCTAAAACAGTCAGTGGCGACATGATTGACCAGGTCGGAAGGATCTCGGCCAACAACGATGCCACCATTGGTCAAATCATCGCCGAGGCAATGGGCAAGGTCGGCAAGGACGGCGTGATCACGGTCGAGGAGGCTAAGACCCTCGAAACATCACTCGAGGTAGTCGAAGGGATGCAGTTCGACCGCGGTTATCTTTCGCCCTACTTCGTGTCCAACCCAGAGCGAATGGAAGCGGTGCTCGAGAACCCCATTATTCTGATCCACGAAAAGAAGATCAGCTCGATGAAGGACCTCTTGCCGCTGCTCGAGCAGGTAGCCAAGCTGGGCCGACCGCTCCTCATCATAGCGGAGGATGTCGAAGGCGAAGCCCTGGCCACCTTGGTCGTCAACAAGTTGCGCGGGACCTTGCACACAGCCGCGGTCAAAGCACCAGGCTTTGGTGACCGCCGGAAGGCGATGCTCGAGGATATCGCCGTGCTGACGAATGGAAAAGCGATCACGGAAGATCTCGGTCTTAAGCTCGAGAACATTCGGCTGGAGGATCTCGGAAAAGCCAAGAAGGTTACGATCGACAAGGACAACACGACGATCATCGAGGGTGAAGGTACGAAGAATGCCATCGAAGGTCGGGTCAAACAGCTCCGATCCCAGATTGAGGAAACCTCATCGGACTACGACCGTGAGAAACTGGAGGAGCGACTGGCCAAGCTGGTCGGAGGTGTGGCCGTGATCAAGGTTGGCGCCGCGACTGAGACCGAAATGAAGGAGAAGAAAGCACGAGTCGAGGACGCCATGCACGCCACCAAAGCGGCCGTCGAAGAAGGCATCGTGCCGGGCGGCGGAGTTGCATTACTCCGCGGAACTGACGCCCTTGATGACCTCAAGCTGGATGATCCGGACCAGCAGATCGGTGTGAACATCATCAAGCGCTCGCTCGAAGAGCCGATGCGGTGGATCGCCACGAACGCCGGTCTCGAAGGCTCGATCGTCGTGCAGCGAGTACGCGACCTTAAAGGCTACGAGGGCTTCAACGCTCAGACCGAAACTTACGAAGACCTGGTGAAGGCCGGGGTTATCGACCCGACAAAAGTCGTCCGAACAGCCCTACAGAACGCGGGTTCGATCGCGGCACTGCTGCTGACAACGGAAGCGTTGGTTGCCGAGATCCCGGAGGAGAAGTCTGACGCCGCGCCCGCCGCGCCGCCCGGAGGCATGGGCGGGATGTATTAAGCGCAGGTAGCCAGGAACGAAAACTCAGGAGTCTGGAGATCTCTGGTAGAGCGCCCGGTTGGCACACGCCTACCGGGCGTTTTTTTTAGCTGCACGCGCGCGTGTGCCCACGCGACCCGACGCGAGACACTAAAAAATATTGAAGGACACTTCGATGAGAACCAGAACGGCAACTGGCTCCCCGAATCGTGTGCCCGGGGCAAAGCGCCACTGCCTGACCGTCTCCACAGCCCGTTCGTCCAGGCCAAAAACCTGGTCTAGCGACTTCACGACGGTGACGTCACCGACCGTGCCGTCCGGTAGCACCACCGCCTCGACCCAGACAACGCCATTGATCTGGGCACGCATCGCCTCGGTCGTATACTCCGGATCGAGCCGATGTATCGGCCGAGGGTTGACGATACCAGAACCCGGTCGATAGACGCCCCCACCGACACCACCACCTTGCCCGGGACCAAGTCCGGGCCCATCACCTGGGCCGACCCCTGTCCCTTGTCCAGCGCCACCACCGCCGCCGGTTCCGCTTCCCTGCGAGAGAGCCAACCTGGCGAGTGACTCCATCAGCCCGGGAGACGTCTGCAGCGCCGCCGCCATCGACACGGCCGGAATATTGAGGCGCTCAGTATCGAGCGCCTCGGGTTCGATCTCCGGCTCGACGAAGTCGAGCTCCGGAGCCACCGGCACACTCAACTGCGTTTCGTCGACACCCTGTAGCTCGACCTGCCGTGGCAACTCGAGAGACTGGTTACCTCCACCGCCGCCGCCGCCGCCTGGCCCCTCTGCGGGCAACCAGACGATGCCATAGTTGTTCCGGTTGGGTTCGACAAACTCGAACACTCTTTCTGGCGCAAGACTCATAAGAAAGAGAACAAGACCGAACACTATCGCGTGCCCGCCGAAAGATGCCGCAATCGAGCGGCCCATCCGTTCCTGAGTCGCGCCGAGCAAGAACTGGACGTCCCGCGGGCCAACCGTGTCAGGCCTGATCGAAAGCGCCGCGGCCACGGACAGGTTCGAGTCGAATCTGGTCGACTGCACCGCCGTCCCGGTGGAGGCACCGGCGACATGGTCTTCAGATCCGTTAAGTGTCACGCTTGGGCCTCCTCTCTTCTGGGGGGCCTATGCGGCCGGTGTCCAGCCTCGAACGGTAGAGGACCAAGATCCAGACTCATTTCTATGTACTTAGACACACGCCGCCATCGGCGTCTAGACTCGCCCGGTCCAGACGCCGATGGCGGCGTTGCCACCGCCGTACGAGTGAAACAAGGCCAGGGCGTCGGCGGCGCGTGACTCACTCTCGACCGCGACCAATACTCCCCCGCGTTCAGTCAGGGTCTGAAAGATGAACCCGTCATGCGCTTGGAAGCCCGCACGGCGAATGGTTGCGGCCACACCCGCATGTCGCAGGGCATCGTCCGAACCCTGGAGCGCCCCCACTAGCGGTCCGCGGGCCACGACGGCACCCAACCCCTTGACCTCTATCGACGCCGGCTCCACGCCGAACGTCTTCTCGACCAGGGCGGACGAATCTGAGGTCTGCCTGGATAGGACAGAGATCCTCTCGTCGTTGAACCCCCTATCCTTGAGCGCGTCGAGTCCACGTCTCGCCCACTCCGTATCCTGAAACACACAGACCGTGAAGCAGTCTCGACTCTCAGATACGGGCATGACTCTGTCCTTGCGTTACGAATCTGGGCATGCTTGCAGTTTACCGGGGAGCTGAGCCGTTTTGCAAAGACGCAGCCCTACAGCAGCACTCGCACATCACCGACCCGTCGTGTCACCCGTTCTCGGTCTAGATAACGAAGCAGTGGAATCGCGAACTTTCGGCTGATTCCGAAACGCTCTTTGAAGGCGGCCACGCCGATCTCCACTCGCGCAGGCCCCAGCTCTTGATCCTTGAGCGCGGTGACGGCATCCTTCAGTCGTGCCAGCGGCTCGGCATGAAAGATCAACGACTCGACCTTTACCAGCGCCTGCTCGCGCAGCAGCAGCCTGACCATTCGCTCAACCGTGTCGTGTGATGCCCTTGTTTCCGACGCAACCGTCCCGAGGTCCGGAGGCGACAGACCCGCGCATTGATAGCAGGCCTCGACATCCTGATGGACCTGCGTCTCCTCTGGGGTCAGGGCGATCCGATGCGACGCCAGCGCGATATGGTCACGAGCCGTCAACGTGTCCTCTCCGGTCAGAGTGTCAACGATGGCGTCAAACACCTCGGAAGGGGCACGACGGCTAAAGCGCTCGCGGGCCTCCTCCCTGGGCAGGCCAGGTTCGAGCGGATGGGCCGTGTGAAACGCCGATACCCAAGCCACGAGCCGGTCGCGTAGCTCGATGACCCGCTCCGGCGCAACCAGGACCTTGCCGACGGCGTCCACTCTTCCCTCGCCGACCAATGACTCGACCACGGCGTCGACGTCGCCAGGGACGACCCCTCCGCGTGGGGTCAGCTGCGATCGTGATAATCCTCGAGAGCCCGATTCGTCGACCATCGCCATAAGAAAGGCATAAGGATCCTCAGACTCGCGGAGACGACCCAGACGTTTCAACCCGCCTACGGAGCGCAGTCGACTGCGCCCAGGCGCCGGGTCGAGGACCTGACCGCCTGCGATGGTCACCACGGGTGAATAAGCGCGGAGCACGAACCGATCCCCCCGCGTCAACGCGACGAGACGCTCGAGGCGAAGCCGAACATACGCTTCACGTCCCGGGGTGAGCATCCCCGGGGAGAGTTCGTCCGCATCGGCGTCGACCGGCGCCGCCAGTGACACCCGTGCCATCACCTCGCTGGTCCCAGAGTGAAAGCGGACCCGGCCGCCGTGCTTGAGCGGGTGCGTGTTCTCGAGGAGTGTCAGTGTCGCATCGAGACAACGGGTGGTCTCCAGCCCACCTGGCTGGACCAGCACATCCCCGCGGGACAGGTCACCAATATCGAGACCGGCCACGTTCACTGCGACCCGCTGGCCAGATTGTGCCTGCTTGGTCGCCTCGCCGTGAACCTGCAGCCCTCGTACTTTCACCCGATGCCCTGACGGCTGCACATCCAGCGTCATGCCTGTCGCCATCACGCCCGACACGAGCGTGCCCGTGACAACCGTCCCGAATCCCCTAACGCTGAACGTACGGTCGACCGGCAATCTCGTGATCCCCGTCGTCGCCGTCCTGTCCAAACCACTGGCGATGTCCGCCAATGCCCGACGGAGGTCGTCCAAACCTGCACCCGACCGAGCCGAGACTGTCACTATCGGCGCACCATCGAGGAACGACCCCTGGACGAGCTCGCGTGTCTCCATCTGCACGAGCTCAAGCGTCTCAGCATCGACAAGGTCGGACTTGGTCAGCGCGATGAGGCCTGACCGCACACCCAACAGTCGACAGATGTCGAAATGCTCTCGAGTCTGCGGCATGATCGACTCATCGGCCGCCACGACGAGGAGCACACAGTCAATCCCTGTGGCGCCTGCGAGCATGTTTCTGACAAACCGTTCGTGGCCGGGGACATCGATAAACGCGACATTTGAGTTCTCCTCACGATAATTCGCGAACCCAAGATCGATCGTGATGCCGCGGGCCTTTTCCTCCTTGAGACGGTCCGGGTCCGTCCCCGTTAACGCCAGCACCAGCGCGCTCTTGCCATGGTCGATATGACCGGCGGTGCCAACAATGACGTTCTTCATACAGCGGAGAATCGAGAGTCGAGGGTTGAGAGTCGTGGATGGTCGTGGGTCGTAGGTCGAGCGTCACCCTTCCACTTACAACCGTTCATCGCCTGCCCCGCGGTCTCCTTTCTTGTTTCGGACGACCGGCGCTCTTTCGGGGACGCGGGCGCGCCTCGTGGCATCGCACCCGTTCCAGGACTTCGACCAAGGCCAAGTCGAGCTTGCGGTGCTCCCTGTCGACACGCACGAGCTGGACCTCCGCCACATCGCCCAGACGATAGACCTTGCGACTCTTCTCGCCTCGAAGCTCATGCTGGCGCTCGAAGAATGTGTAGTAATCATCGGCCATGCTCGAGATGTGGACCAGCCCTTCGACGAAATGTTCGACCAGCTCAACAAAGAGCCCAAAGGCCGTCACGCCGGTCACGTAGCCGGTGAACTCGTCACCGACTTTGTCGGCCATGAATCTGACCTTCTTCCACTGAACAACCTCGCGCTCGGCGTCCTCGGCTCGGCGCTCCACCTCTGACGTGTGGCTTGCGACCTCCAGCAGCGCTTCCGAACGAGCCGCACGGGCCGAAACAGATCTCACTCCCGGCCGTGTCTCCCGAAGGGCCCGGTGCACGACAAGGTCCGGATATCTTCGGATCGGCGATGTGAAGTGTGTATAGCTGGGTACTGCCAACCCAAAATGTCCGCGGTTCTGGATGTCATACCGCGCCTGCTTCATCGTTCGCAGCATCAGGAAGGCCACGGGCCGCTCTTCGGGCTTGCCCCGAAGGCGCTGCAGCATGCGTTGGAAATGTCGAGGGGCCACGCCTTCGGACGGTGCGCCAAGACTGTAGCCCAGGGAAGTGGTGAAGTCCTCGAACTCTTCGACCTTGAGCGGGTCAGGTGATTCGTGGACGCGGAACAGTGATGGTGTCCCCTCCTCTTCGAGATGGCTCGCCACGGTTTCGTTGGCGATCAACATGCACTCTTCGATGATGCGATGCGCCTGGTTCCGCTCTACGGCCACGATGGCCTCCACTCGCCCCTCGTCATCCATCAAGAACTCGGCCGCCGGAAGATCGAAGTCGATCGAACCTCGCCGGCGCCGACGGGCGTTCAACGCCTCAAAAAGCTCTCCCATCAACTCGAACATCGGCACCAGGCTCACATACCGGGCGCGCGTGTCAGGGTCACGGTCCACCAGGATCGCATTCACGTCGGTATAGGTCATCCTGGCGTCACTATGAATCACGCCGTCGTGTATCTCATACCGACAGACCGTGCCGCGGGCATCGATCTCCATCAGGCACGACTGCACGAGGCGATCAACGTCTGGATTCAGGCTACACAGCCCGGTCGAGAGCTCCTCCGGAAACATGTGCACGGCTCGATCCGGAAAATAGACCGATGTGCCACGCTCGTAGGCCGCAGCGTCAAGGGCGCTCCCCTCTGGCACATAGTGACTGACATCGGCGATGTGAACCCCGAGCCAGAAGCGCCCGTTTGGAAGCTTCTCGAGGGTGATGGCGTCGTCAAAGTCCCTCGCGGTCTCCCCATCGATCGTGACGGTCTGACAGGCCCGAAAATCGTGTCGTCCCTTGATGTCACGTGGCCGCACCAGCGAACCTAACTTCCGCGCTTCGGCGATGGCGGCATCTCGATGGTCATCTGGTATCCCAAACTTTCGAATGACCAGCTCCGTATCCACACCGGGGGTGTCGAGGTTCCCCAGCACCTCGGTGACCCGTCCGACCGGCCCGCGGGTCGGTGTCGGGAATCGAGTCAGGACGACCACGACCAACTGTCCAGCTTTCGCCTCGCCGCTCTCCCCTCTCGGGATATGGACGTCCATCACAAGGCGGCGGTCAAACGGAACGACATAGGCCAATCCTGACTCGTCCGTCTCCAGGCGACCCACCAGCTGGTCGGTGGCACGCTCGAGGATGCGCACGATGCGTCCCTCGGCCCGTCCTTCGGAGCGCTGGTGCTCCACGCGGGCCACGACTCGGTCACCGTGCATCGCCTGATTCAGATTGGCACCAGCGATGTAAAGATCGCCGTCAAGGCCAGCCACGGGCTGATCGGGTGTCACGAAACCGAATCCACGCGGGTTCACGGTGACTCGGCCCGTCACCAACTGCATCCGGTCCGGAAGCCCGTATCGGTTTCCGCGAACCTTAATCAGTGCACCCGAGCCCACCAGCGTCGCCAAGCGCCGCCGCAATGTAACCCGGTGTTCGCGCGACAGCTTGAGACACTGCATGAGTTCGCGGACCGTCGCCGGGTGGTCGACCTTCGACTTGATGGCGTCGAGGATTTGCTCCGCGGTCAGCATCGATTCTCCGGTAATAGAACGACCTGGAGGTCGCCGACGTTGGTCTCAGTCGGTCCGGTCACGACCAAGTCGCCAAGGCCATCGAAAAACGCATAGGCGTCGTTGCGATCAAGATAGGTCGCGGGTGCGCCAAGGCCTTTCGCCACCGCCCGCCGTCGCGTTGTTCGGTCCACGACAGCGCCTGCCGCACCGGTCGGCCCATCGACCCCGTCGGTTCCGACGCTCGCAAGAATCACATCCTCCTCCATTTCAGAAACCCGGTCTACCAGAGCCAGGCCGAACTCTTGATTTCTACCTCCGAGGCCGGGTCCGGTCACCTCGACGGTCGTCTCCCCCGAGGAGACGACGCACGCCGGACGTCTCAGGCCTGACGCCACCTCGACCACCCGCTCCAGATGGAAACAGGCAGCCTGACGAGCCTCACCAACGACTGGGTCGTCGATGACGCCGACATCAAATCCGAGAACCGTTGCCTGAGTAGCGGCCGCCCGAACGGCGTCACGACGGCTGCCGATGATGTGAACCGACGACCTCACGAGACGTAAGTCTCCAGGTTTCGGGGTCTCCGGACGGGCACCCCTCCGTCCAAGTTCCAGGATCTTTCTGGCGGCTGGCGGGAAGTGCGGTCGCACCATGGGACGATCGGCAATGTGCAAGGCATCCTCGAAAGAGGTGGAGTCGGCGGTCGTAGGACCCGATCCGATCACCGCCGGGTCATCCGTCACGGGGCCGACGACGTCGGAGACTGCGAGCGTGACGACACGGCCGGGTGTGACGGCGGTGAGCCAGCCCCCCTTAATGAGCGACAAATGTTTCCGCACGCAGTTGATGCCATCGATGGCAACACCACCTCGGAGTAGCGCCTCGGTGGCCGCAACCTTGTCTCGCAGCGTCACTCCATCAACTGGCGCCGCGAACGAGGCCGACGCACCCCCTGATAGCAGCACGAGCAGCGTGTCGGACTGACCAATTGAGGCAGCCACCTCCAGCGCTCGCCGCGCGGCATCGGTGCTCGCCTGCGTCGGGAATGGATGGCCGACTGAAAAAAAGTCCAGGCGGTCGTTCGAATACGCTCCTACGGGCGCGGCGACCACGCCACCCCTCAGCTCACCCGACCAGTGTTCACAAAAAGTTGCGGTCATCGGTACTGCAAGCTTTCCCGCCGCCACAATCGTCAGCGGCTGATTCCCTATTACGGCGCTGATATCGGTGTCGGCGAGGGCTCGGGCCACGAGACGGGGTCCCGAAGCTCCAGCGATTCCTGCGCGGATGACCTGGGTAAGGGCGTGACGTACGTTGGTAGTGCTCAGTGGTGTTTCTTCGGATCGGACCACGCAGAGAGCCGCGTCACCCCATCGATTTTACAAAGCAGACGGCTGACGAGCTAGTCCCCATCCTCTCGGGCACAGAGTTGGTCGGCGTTAGAGATCAGCCGCGTCAGCGCTACTTCGACGTCGGTGATTGCCTTCTCCGAGTAATATTCACGCTGCTGCTCGAGACACTGCCAGTGCTTGAACAGCTCCTCGCGGTAGAACGTGGTTCGGGTTGACGTGGGGGTTCGCCTCACCAGCTTTTACAGCGGAAAGACGGGTAAGCTCTCTCGATTCGTTGACGGCATCGACCTCGAATACTACGCAGCCTACAACGGCTGAGTGTAGTCTCGTCTCCCTGGCAGGTCAATCAAGCTTCTGCCGTAAAAGCTCGTTCACCCGCTTGGGGTTGGCCTTCCCGTGAGTCTCGCACATCACTTGGCCCACGAGAAACCCGAGCGTCCCGGTCTTCCCGGAGCGATAGTTGGCCACGGCCTCAGGCTGCGCATCGATCACGGCTTTGACCGCGGCAGACAGCGTGTCGCCGTCATCAATCTGGGCAAGGCCCTCAGCCGCCATCGCTATCTCCGCCGTTTCGCTGGTCTCGGACATCCGCTCGAAGATCCGCTTGGCCGCAGACCCGCTGACCCGGCCAGTATCAACGAGACCGATCAGCGCCGCGAGAGCGACTGGCTGGACCTTCAGCGCCGAAAGTTCGACACCCTCGTCCTTCATGCGGTGAAGAACTTCCCCTTTGACCCACTTACTTGCCGCTTTGGGAAGCCCAGAGGCGCGGGCCGTCTCCTCGAAGTAGTTCGACAGCTCTCCAGACTGGGTGAGGAGTCCAGCATCAGACTCAGGTAGACCGTATTCGTCGACAAACCGGTGCTTACGCTGCTCTGGTAACTCGGGCAACGTGCGCCTAATCTCTTCCACCCATTCCTGACCCACCTCGAGCGGTGGGAGGTCTGGCTCCGGAAAGTACCGGTAGTCGTGTGCCTCTTCCTTACTCCGCATCGAGACAGTCCGCCCCACTGCCGTGTCCCACAAGCGCGTTTCCTGAACAACGACTCCACCTTCGCGGACGACTCGAATCTGCCGGTCGTACTCGTAGTCAATCGCCCGCTGCAGATAACGGAAAGAGTTAATGTTCTTGATCTCGACCTTCACGCCCAGCTCCGTAGCACCAGACGGGCGGATCGAGATATTGGCATCGCACCTGAGGCTACCCTCCTCCATATTGCCGTCGTTGACGCCTATCGTCTGGAGAATAGTCCTAAGTCGAGAGAAGAAGTCTGCCGCCGCCGACGCGGTGCGAAGGTCAGGGTGCGTGACGATTTCGATGAGGGGTACCCCGCTGCGGTTGAAATCAAGATAGGTGAACGCCTCAGACTCAGGGAACCCCTCGTGCAGCGACTTGCCGGCGTCCTCCTCGAGGTGAACGCGAATGATCCGGACGGTTGACGTCTGGCCGTCCGACTCGTAGGTCACTTGACCGTCGACGGCCAGCGGTAGCTCGTACTGCGAAATCTGATAGCCCTTGGGTAGATCCGGATAGAAGTAGTTCTTCCGAGCAAAGACCGACGTCGACTTCACGCTACATCCCAAAGCTAGCGCGGCGCGCACCGCAAGCTCAACCGCCCCAGCGTTGAGAACCGGAAGCGCGCCTGGGAGCCCAAGACACACCGGACACACTTGGGTGTTCGGCGCCGCGCCGAACGTGGTCCGACACCCGCAGAATATCTTGGTGTCGGTGAGGAGCTGCGAGTGGATTTCGAGACCAATGACCGATTCAAACGTTATCGACATACGACCGCCGGTCGTTCACTGTCGGGATGCTCGCGGATCCACACGGCGAACACACAACATCTGGCCTGTATCGACTGATTCCGTGGCGGTCGCTGGTACGCGCCGCCCGCCTGCCAAGGCGGGCCAAGAAATCCACTAGCGAGGACCGGCGCGGACGACATCAACGTCTGCCTCGGACTCGAACATCTTGAAATTCTCGGCAAACATCCCGGTGAGGGTTCTGGCCTGCGCATCATAGTCGGTGCCCTGGCTCCACGTGTCGCGCGGCCGCAGGATCTCCAATGGCACGTTCGGACACGCTGTCGGAACGTCGACATTGAAAACACTGTCACGCTCATACGCCACGTCATCGAGTGCCCCGGACAACGCGGCAGCGACGATGGCTCGTGTATGCCCGATGCTGATGCGACGGCCGACACCATACGCACCACCGGTCCAACCGGTGTTGACGAGCCAAACCCGCGACTGATGTTTGGCAATCCGCTCACCGAGCATCCGCGCATAAACACTCGGGTGCCACACCATAAACGGCGCTCCGAAACAGGTGCTGAAGGTCGCTTTAGGCTCGGTAACCCCCTTCTCTGTCCCGGCGACCTTGGCCGTGTAGCCCGACATGAAGTGATACATGGCCGCGGCCGGAGTGAGTCTAGCCACCGGCGGCATGACGCCGAACGCATCGGCCGTCAGCATGACAATTGTGTCTGGATGCCCACCCTGTCCAGACGGCACATGGTTGTCAATGAAAGAGATCGGATAGGCCCCCCTGGTGTTCTCCGTGAGGCTGCCGTCGTCAAGATCAATCGCGCGGGTCGCCGGGTTGATCGCCACGTTCTCCAGGACCGTGCCAAACCGCCGCGTGGCGGCATAGATCTGGGGCTCAGCCTCGGACGACAGCTGGATCATCTTCGCATAGCAGCCACCCTCGAAATTGAACACCCCACCGTCGCTCCATCCGTGTTCGTCGTCACCGATCAAATGGCGATTCGGCACGCTTGACAGCGTCGTCTTCCCCGTGCCAGACAGCCCGAAGAACAGGGCCACGTCGCCCTTCTCTCCGATGTTCGCCGAGCAGTGCATCGGAAACACGTTTCGAAGGGGAAGCAGGTAGTTCATCACGGTGAAGATCGACTTCTTGATCTCGCCGGCATAGCTGGTGCCACCGATCAGAACCAGTCGCTGCGAGAAGTCCACGACGATGAAGACACCAGAGTTCGTACCGTGAACGGCCGGATTAGCGTCGACGGAGGGAACGGCAACGACCGTGAACTCTGGCACGTGCTCGCCCGGTTCCGTGCCGACCGGCAACCGAAGAAACATCGTGCGAGCAAAGAGGCTGTGCCAGGCACGCTCCGTGATGATCCGAATCGGTAAACGATACGCCGGGTCAGCGCCCGCGAAGCAGTCCTGAACGAATAGTTCCTTCCCTTCCAGCGAAGCCAGTGTCGCTTGCTTGAGTGCACGAAACTGTTCGTCCTCAATCGGTCGGTTGACGGTGTCCCACCAGATGTTGTCCTGACTGCCCGGTTCCTGAACGAGAAACTTGTCGTTGGGCGAACGACCGGTGTGGATACCGGTGTGACAAACCAGGGGCCCGCCTTCAGCGATTACTCCCTCGCCGCGGCATATCGCTTTCTCGTACAAGGCTGCGGTGCCCTGATTCCAGTGCACCCGTCCCGGGTTGACGATTCCGACAGATTCCAAGAGAGCGGCTGATGACATGTCTAAGAATCGTATCGTCACGAGGAGGTGATTCGCAACTACTCCGCATCACAAAGGTGTACATTCAGAGCGCCGCCGGCTCCCATACAGAAGTCGACACAAGACCCGATACAACAGTTAAGGAAGACGTCCGGTCATGACACCGGCCGCACAGCCCAGCAACGATGACTCAGCCCAAACGATGCCCCACGGGACACATGATCCCGATCTTTCTCGGGCTACTGGTCGGCACGTCCTGCATTGCAAACCGTCCACACATCGACTCCGAGCCGCCTTCGGACTCGTTGGTCCGGATCGAGCTCGCACCTAGAGGCGCCGTGGTGACACTCGGCGTAGAGGACTACGTGGTGGGCTCGATTCTCGCTGAGGCCGACGTCAGAGGCCTCGAGGCCGACGCTGCCGAACGGGTCGCCCAGGTGCAGGCCATCCTCGCGCGCACCTACGCCCTGGCCAACCGTCGGCGACACTCGCACGAAGGGTTTGACCTGTGCTCGACGACCCATTGCCAGGTGTATCGTCCATCGGACACGCTCTCTAAGGACAGTCTAGGCCTGGCCTCGTCGGCGGCACGGACGACGGCGGGGCTCGTCATCACCCACGAAGGGCTTCCGATTAACGCCCTTTTTCACGCTGACTGTGGCGGCAGTACCAGCGACGCGACTGTGGCATGGGGTGGTCCGACCCGGCCCTATCTTCGGGCGACTGGCGACGCCTTCTGTCTCCGGGAAGCACAAACGCCATGGCGGTTCTCACTCGATGGGCCGGCGCTCCTCCGTGCCTTGAATAACGACCAGCGAACACGAGTTGGCACGCACCTGGATGCCCTGCAGGTGGCCGAGGAAGACCGCGCGGGCCGCGTAGTGAACGTCGTCATTCGTGGAGAGAGGTCGGTCTCTGTCCGCGGTGAGGAGTTACGTCATGTGCTCACCGGACGTTTTGGACCACACTCAATCAGGAGCGCTCGATTCTCTGTGGAACGTCTGGGCGACCAGTTCGTGTTCGAGGGACGGGGGTTAGGTCACGGAATCGGACTCTGCCAGCGAGGGGCCTCCGCCAGGGCCCGCGCCGGACACACAGCCACCCAAATCTTCCACCACTACTACCCGGGCACCTCACTGACACAGTATTATTGAGGTCGATCGGGCGAATCGCAGGATCCGGGTAAATACTCCGGCACCCGACTTGTCTCCAGAACTATGGTCGCTAGAACTCAACCTCAGGTCGCACCTACCGACGGCGCGGTCATCGACAGCCGCCTCACCGGTGCCGTCAAAGCCCTCCTCGCGGCGGGCAGCCAGACGGAGGCCTGTGAACGCTTCGAGGAGATCGTGGTGAGGCATCACCGCCGTGCCACTCGAATCGCCTCTTACTACCTGCGAAACGTGGCCGATATTGAAGAGGCAGTACAGGACGCCTTCTTAAAGGCGTTCGTCCATCTGCCATCGTTTCGGGAGGACCTTCTCTTCGAGCTCTGGTTCACCAAGATTGTCGTCAACGGCTGTCTCGACCGGCTCAAGGTCAGGAACCGCCGAGCGCGCTGGATGATTTCACCTGGAGAGGAGGAGTGCGACGTCGTCGATCGTCATATCAGTAACGAGCCGTCGCCCGAAAAAAACTCCTCTCCGACGAGCGGGGCGCTCAGCTTCGGGCCGCAGTCGACCAGCTACCGGATCGGCAGCGAGCCGTGGTCGTGCTGAGCCAATTCCATGAACAGACGACCCGCGAGGTTAGCAGGCTGCTCGGTCTCAGCGAGGCGACGGTGCGAGTGCATCTGTTTCGCGCGATCCGATCGCTGCGAAAGCTACTGAGCCGCCATGCCTGGCTCAACCACGCGTCGGACGCCAAAGGAACCGTGTAGCATGATGCTCTGGTCACGACTTCGACACCACCTCGGACCTAGTCACCTAGCAGACGACGAACTGTTCGCGCTGCTAATACCAGAGAGTTTAAACACGTCTCCGGATGCGTTGCCTGCTCATCTGGACCGGTGCGAGGCGTGTGTAAATCGTCTGGAGAAGCTACGAGCCTTTCTGAATGAGGCAACTGAGACGAACGAGGCCGCCCTGGCTTCGGCGTTTCCTCTCGACCGGCTCGCCACTCAGCGTGAACGGATCATGCGACGGATCCGCCGATCGGTGGAACCAGCCGGGCCCGCCCGCGCCCTCAGATTTCCCTCGCTTACCCGCCCAGCGCTAGCGAGTGTACACCGTGCTCGCCGCTGGCTGGGTGCCGTCGCTACGGTGGGGTTACTCGTCGGGATGACGACCTGGCAGTTTGTCAACGTGCACACCGACCCGTCGATCTCCGCGTGGGATACATCGGCCAGCAACCCCATGGCGTCGACGACCGCGTCGGCGACAGGGCGACCATCCACGGCGTCGTTCTCCGATCTCGCTTTGGAGGGCGAAGACCAGTTTCTTGGCGAACTCGAGCTGATGCTGACTAGACCTCACGTCCCCGGGCTTAGCCCGCTCGACGAGATCACGCCGCGTATCAGTGACGTCGCCGTCAACGTCTGGTGAGCAACGTTTGCCTACTCCTATCTTTCGAAAAGGTCTAAATCTCAAGCACGTCGTGGCTGGCGCGCTGGCTACGGACTATCACAGCGCGCTCATCGACGAGATCAAGAGCTTGAATTTTACGTGGCGGAACGGACGTCTGGTGGTCCACCTCGCCACAGAGTTCGGCTTCTGTTACGGGGTGGACCGTGCTGTCGACTACGCCTATCAGACACGTGAACGGTTCCCGGACCGCCGCGTCTACTTGACGGGTGAAATCATCCATAACCCGCAGGTTAACGCTCTTCTCAGACAAGCCGGCGTCCACTTCTTGAGCGACCCGGGACAATCGATTGAGCAGGTCGACAGCGCCGACGTCGTCATCCTGCCTGCCTTCGGGGTGACGATCGAGGAGCTCCAACAGCTCACTCGTCGAGAGTGCACGCTCGTCGATACCACCTGCGGGTCCGTCCTCAATGTGTGGAAGGCCGTCAAACGCTACACTCACGACGGCTTCACCGCGCTGATTCATGGCAAAATGCATCATGAAGAGACGCGGGCGACGGCATCTCAGGCGCTTATTGCGGACAACGGAAAATACCTCATTGTTCTCGACCGCGAAGAAGCCATGCTGGTGTGTGACTTCATTCGGGGTCAGATCGGGGTCGACGAATTTTGGGCCGCGTTCGGCGAAGCCTGTTCCCATGGATTCGACCCGGTCGCTGACCTTCAGCGCGTCGGCTTAGCCAATCAGACGACGATGCTGATGTCCGAATCGTTGGAGATCGGCGAGATGATCCGCCAGACGATGATCGACCGCTACGGCCAGGATGACCTCGATAACCACTATCAGGCGTTCGAGACAATCTGCAGTGCCACGCAGGACCGGCAGGACGCGGTGAACACCTTACTCAGCGACCAGCGATTCGATCTCGCGGTCGTCATCGGCGGCTACAACAGTAGCAACACCCGCAACCTCGCTCGGATCTGTGCGGAGCGACTACGGACGTATCACATCGCCGACGCGGACTGTCTCATCTCGGGTAGTGAGATCCGACACCGGCCGACGGGAGGCCCACCCCCGTCGGGTGCCCCGGGAGGTGTTCCCGAGGTCGCCTCGCACCATTGGTTGCCGACCGACGGCTCCGTACACGTGGCAGTGACCGCCGGAGCCTCCACCCCCGATAGTATCATTGGAGACGTCATTAGCCGCCTCGCCACATTCGCCAACGCGTAGTTGGTCTCAGCATGACGAAACGTCTCACCCAGTGCGTGCTGGCCGCGGCCATGGTCGCCGGTATCGCAGCCGGCTCACAGCCGACCCCATCTCTTCCGCCGACTCCGATTTCGGTCATCGACTTCGAACCCTGCGACGACTACGCCCTCGCCACCTACGAACAGATCGCAGAGTACTTTCAGGCGCTCGATGCGTCGAGCGAGCGAATCCAGCTATTCGACATCGGGACGACGGCCGAGGGACGAACCCAGTTGATGGCGGTCATCTCGTCCGCCGCGAATATACGTCGTCTCGACCACTTCAAGGCGATCTCGCGTCGCCTCGCCCTGTCAGAGGATCTCGATGAGGCGCAAGCCCGCAAGCTAGCGGCCGAGGGGCGCAGTGTCGTCTGGATCGACTTCGGGCTGCACTCGACAGAGGTCGCCCACGCCCAGACTGCTCCGCTGCTGGCCTATCACACCGTCACGGACGATTCCGCCGAGATGCGAGCAATCCGCGACAACGTCATCTTCTTGCTCGTGCCAAACATGAACCCGGACGGCACGACCCTCGTTGCCAACTGGTACAGAAAGCATGTCGGAACACCATTCGAACATACGCCACCACCCCAGCTGTACCAGAAATACGCTGGCCACGACAACAACCGCGACTGGTTCATGTTTAACCTGGCCGAGTCTCGCAACGTCGCGACACAGCTCTATCAGGAATGGTTTCCGCAGTTAGTCTATAACCATCACCAATCTGCACCGTTCCCAGCCCGCATCTTTGTGCCCCCATTTACCGACCCGATGAATCCGAACATCCCACCGCGAGTGATGCACGGAATCAATCTGGTTGGTGACGCGATGACACGACGTCTTGACCGGGAAGGTAAGACCGGAGCGATCTCGCGCATCGGATACGACACGTGGTGGAACGGGGGGATGCGCTCGGCGGTCTATTACCACAACATGGTGGGGATTCTGACCGAAACTGCTCACGCCTCCGCCACTCCGTCGGTCCATAATCCGGCGACGTTCCCGGAGACATTCTCGGATGGACGGCCAACTCTCGAACCGACAACTCACTACCCCAACCCGTATCGCGGCGGCGAATGGCATCTACGTGACTCCTGTGACTACATGATGACCACCTCGATGGCGGTCCTCGATTTGGGCGCCACACGCCGGTCACAGTGGCTCTACGACATTTACCGGATGGGACGGGACGCCATCGAAGCGGGCCGCGGCGAAGTGTACGTCGTCACCCGCGATCAGTGGGACCGCGGCGCCGCCGTCAAACTCGTCAACGTCCTCCGCTGGGGTGGCGTGCAAATCGAACGTACTGTGCGCTCGCTTCGAATCGGTGCCGTGGAGTACCCACCGGACAGCTTCGTAATTCGCGGCGACCAGGCGTTCCGTCCGTATGTGACCGACCTGCTCAATCCACAGGTCTACCCCAACCGACGTCTCGACCCGGCTGGACTGCCAGACCGTCCCTACGACATCACCGGCTGGACGCTCCCGATGCAGATGGGGGTGTCTATAGAGCGGCACCGCGACGTGCCCCCCCTCCCTGACGACGCACTGATATCGGTCGAGACAGCCGAACTGGCGACGACGCGAATCCCGGCACCGGCCGGATTTGCCTACGCACTCGACCCGCGTGCGAACGACTCGTTTATTGCGGTGAACCGGCTGCTGGCCGATGGCCGCCGTGTCTATCGGTCACGAGGGGCCGTCACCGTGGAGAATACCTCCTGGCCACCAGGGACATTTATCATTCCGATAGAGGACGGGGTCAACGCCGCCGTTTCCAGCGCAGCCTCCGACCTCGGTCTGAAGGTTGGCGTGGTGGCCCGGAAACCAGCCGACACGCTCGCCAGACTGACGCCACCGCGAATCGGACTGTATCGGGGCTGGGGTGCCAACGCCGACGAAGGATGGACGCGTCTGGTCCTCGAGACATTCGAGTTCCCATACCGCCGTCTCCTCGACGACGATATTCGACGAGATCGTTTGGCCGATCTTGACGTCATCGTGCTGCCCGACGCAACGTATGACCAGATGCTCACCGGTCTCGGGCCACGTGTGGCCCCCCCAGAGTACCAGGGCGGGATGACCCTTAAAGGCGCCTTTCACCTGCGCAACTTTGTAAGAGCGGGCGGGACACTTGTCGCGTTCAACGCCGCCAGCGAGCTACCAATCGCCGAGTTCGACCTGCCGGTCGTCGACGTGACATCTGATCTGTCTCCCGCTGATCACTACGTCCCTGGCGCCATTCTCGAGTTACAGATTGAGTCGACCCACCCGGTAGGGTACGGGATGCCGTCTCGAGCGCCTGCCTTCTTCGCCCACAGCCCAGCGTTTTCACTCGATACCGCCTACGCCCGCTCTGGTGGCGACGAGCTGAACAACCAATCCACCGTGTCTGTCGTGGCCCGATATCCCGAACGAGAGCTGCTTCTGAGCGGATGGATTCTTGGGGAGGATCGCCTCGCCAGCCGAGCGGCCGTCATCGAGACGAGACTTGGGAACGGTCGAGTTGTGCTGCTCGGGCTGCGGGCCCAGCACCGTGGTCAGTCGCATGGCACGTTCAAACTCCTGTTTAACTCCCTTTTTCTCGGACGTGGCGATGACCCCGCCACGGTAAACGGTCGGTGCGTTGTCGCCGTCTGTTGACTAGAGAGTGAGGCTGACGCGCCGATCTGACGCGCCGGTCCTCAAAGCCCGTGAGAGCGTTAGGAAACTAAAGTGCGATGAAGATGTCTGTCCCTACGACCTGGCTTCTGGTCGTCGCTGGCGTGCTGATCGTCGCCGTGAGTCTGGCCGATGCCCGCCAGCGGCACAAGTGGTGGGAATCTGGTGACATCAAGGCTGAGCTCAATATCACAGATGAGCAATCGGAAGCGATCGACGAGGTGTATCAGACGGCCCGACAAAATCTCCGCGCACTCATGGACACGCTCAACGCTGAGGGGGGAGCCCTCTCTCTGCTGGTCGACGCGGATGACTCTCGAGAAACAGACATCACGGAGCAGATCGACAAGGTGGAGGCGGCGCGGGGAGCGCTCAGCAAGGAACGCCTATTGATGGTCTACCGCATGTACCGCGAGCTCTCGGTCGAGAAACGCGCCGGCCTTCGTGAATGGATGGACCAGAACCGCCAGAGGACCCGGCGTCCACCCTCGCGTCGTTAAGCGTCCCGCCGGGCCGTGTCGTCTATCCTGCCCCGCCCCAATCAATGGCAGGATTTGCGACGTCAGGGTCAAGTCCGATACGTATGCCGACGGTGTGTATATCGGGATGGAATAAACCCCGATCCAAGCTGGTCTATATTTGTACACGTGGCTTCAGATGATCAACCGTCGGGTGTCGTCAGCAGCAAGGACCGGAAGGAATTGATTATGGTCAGACGAATCACGAGTGCGGTCGGTCTGGTGCTCTTGATGGGCTTGGCCATCGACGCGCGGGCCCAAGCCGTCGGTGAGCCTGGGGGGGACGATCTCGGGGGCGTCGCGGTCACCGCTGTGCAGCGGCTGGTTCGCGAAGGGATTGAGTTCCTAGGCCAGTCGGCCAAAGTTCGGCGGTTCGATCTGACTCTGGACGACGCGATTCAGCGCGCCCTCGACCGCAATCTCGATATTGCTGTCGAACGAATCAACCCCCAGGTGTTCGACCTCACCCTAGCCCAGCAGGAAGCGTTCTATCAGCCAACATTCGGGTTCAATGTCGATGCGGCCTCGCGCACCAATCCATCCGCCACCCAGCTTGACGGCGGCGACGTCACGGAAACCGACACAGCGAATTTCGACGTCACGCTCAGCCGGCCGGTCAGATGGGGTGGCGGCGCATTCAGCGCGGGCTTCGACAACAATCGTCAATCGACAACTAACGCCTTCTCGTCCTTCAACCCCAGCTTTCGAAGCGTCTTCGCGTCGCAATATACACAGCCACTGCTTCGGGGTTTCCGGGTCGACAATACCCGAACACAGATCCAGGTCACACGGATCAACCGCGACATCTCGGACATTGACCTGCGCCAGACGATCACCAACACGGTCGCCGATGTCGAGAATGCCTACTGGGAGCTGCTGTACTCGGTCGCCAGCGTCGCGGTCCAGCAGCAAGCGCTTGACCTCGCCGAACAGCTCGTTCGCGACAACCAAGCGCGCGTCGAAATCGGGACCCTCGCCCCGATCGAGGTGGTGCAATCCCAAGCCGAGGCCGCCGCGCGTCGACAGACGCTCGCCCAAGCCCAGCAGGCGCTTCGGACAGCGGAGCTGTCGCTCAAACGACTCATTGTCGGCGGGACGCAAGATGAGCTCTGGGCCGCAGAACTCAGTCCAGTCGATCAGCCTCGGCTCAGCCAACCGCCGATCGACATCCCCGGCGCGGTGAACAACGCCCTGGGTCAGCGCACCGATCTTGGTCGCGCGCAACGGCAGCAGGATATCAACCAGCTCAACGTCCGTTCGCTCACAAACAACACCCTGCCCTCACTGGACCTGGTCGGGACGTTTCAGCTACAAGGCCAGGGCGGAGATCTCCTTCTTCGAGACGGGCTCGGTGGCGAGGCGGGCCAGGTGATTCCCGGCGGATACACCGACGTGCTCGGCCAACTCGCCGACGCGAGCTTTCCGATGTGGACGGTCGGACTCCAAATGAGCTACCCGATCGGCGCGAGCTCTGAGGAGGTCGCGCTGGAGCGCGCGCGGCTCCAGGTCCGACAGACGGAAGCCGAGCTTCGACAGCTAGAGCTGTCGGTCGCCAGCGAGGTCACGAACGCCGCCCTCCAGGTCCAGAGCATCAGCGAACGCATCGATGCGGCGACGGCCTCGCGTGAATTGGCCGACGAGCAGCTTGCCGCCGAGGAGAGTAAGTTTGAGGTGGGCATGTCGACGAACTTCTTCGTCGTCCAGGCCCAGCGAGACCTGGCCACCGCGCGTGACGCCGAGCTTCGCGCAATTCTCGACTACCAGAAAGCCTTGGTCGAGTTCGAGCGCCTGCAACAGACCTCACTCAGCCGGACGGGGATCTCGATCGTCGGCGGCGGTGGGTAGCACCTAGAAGCGTCAAGGATAGAGGACTCTGGCCATGAAGAAAGCGTTGATCGTGATCGTGCTCTTGGTGGCCGGTATCACCGTCTACGGTTATCTGTCCTACGGGATGTCCGAATTTATCCCCGAGATCCGCACGACGACCGTCACGCAGGGTGACATCGTCGACACCGTCGGGGCGACCGGTGCGTTGGAAGCGGTCACGACAGTCAATGTCGGGAGCCAGGTCTCTGGCATGATCGAAGAACTGTCTGTCGACTTCAACTCGATTGTCCGTGCGGGCGACGTCATCATGCGGCTCGATCCATCGCTCTTCGAAACCCAGGTCGCACAGGCGCAGGCCAACCTGATTCGGGCCGAGGCCGATACCGAGCGGCTCAGGGTGTCGCTCGACGACGCCCGCGTCCAGCTCAGCCGCGCAGAGGACCTCGCGGCCAGGCAGCTGATCTCCGAGACCGAGCGCGAGGCGGCCCAGCTCGCGGTGCGCTCGACCGAAGCCCAGGTGAGATCATCGGAGGCCGCGATCACGCAAGCGATGGCCTCACTCAACCAAAACGAGGTCAACCTCGAACACACGGTCATCCGTGCTCCGATCGATGGTATCGTGATTTCCCGGTTGGTCGACGTTGGCCAAACTGTCGCGGCCAGTCTTCAGGCCCCCGAGCTGTTTGTGATCGCCGCAGACCTCACCAAGATGCGAGTCCTTGCCAATATCGACGAGTCAGACGTCGGCCGGATTCGACCGAATCAGCGCGTCACCTTTACCGTCGACGCGTTCCCAGGGGACGAGTTCGAGGGAACGGTCTCTCAGATTCGACTCGAGCCGGTCGTCACGCAGAACGTCGTGACCTACGCGACCGTGGTCGACGCGCCCAACCCCGATCTCCGGTTGAAGCCTGGGATGACCGCGACGATCGTCCTCGAAACGGCACGGCGTGAGAACGTGCTCCGAATCCCGAACGCGGCTCTGCGGTTCAGACCGACAAACGAGATGTTTGCGATGTTGGAACAACCAGTGCCTGAGTCGATGCAGGCCAGAGTGTTAACGGATGAGAATGCCGAGGCGGCACCGAGTGCAGGCGGTGGGGGTGGCGAGGGAAGAGGGGTTGGAGTTGGACCCGGTCGAGGTGGAGGCGGCGGTGCCCCAGACCCGGAACGGCGACGGCAATTCGAAGAACGGTTCGCTCAGATGACGCCTGAAGAGCGCGAGCAGTTCGAAGCCCGGCGTGCCTCCGGCGGTGGGGCGGGACGGCCGAGGGGTGCGCAGCGAACCGCCAACGCCTCGAGCGTCCCCAATGTTCCGACCGTCGAACGAGGCGCCACGACGATTGACGCCCTCTTTGGGCCGCTGCCTGTGACGGAGACAACCGGACGCGTGTGGGTGGTCGAGGACGGCCGTCTTCAGGAAGTCGACGTGCGGCTTGGCGTGACCGATGGCTCGGCCACCGAGCTCCTGAGCTGGGCAGGACCCGGGTCTGGCCTCGAGGCCGGTACCACCCTCGTCACGAATGTCACGACTCCCGACAATGGCCCGGCACCTCCGAGCGCCAACAGTGGCTCGCCGCTGATCCCTCAGTTCGGTCGGGGGCGAAGGTAAAGGCTGTCGTGGGCGTCATCTCCGTTTCCGATTTAACCAAAGTCTACCGGATGGGCGACGTCGAGGTTCGCGCCCTGCGCGGCGTGAGCCTGTCGATCGAGGCCGGCCAGTTCGTCAGCGTGATCGGGCCGTCCGGCTCGGGGAAGTCGACCTTCATGCACATCCTCGGCTGTCTTGACCGCCCCACGTCGGGTCAATACATCCTTGACGGCCACGACGTCTCCAGACTGTCTCGGGATCAGTTGGCAGAGGCGCGGAACCAACGTATCGGCTTCGTCTTCCAAGGATTCAATCTGCTCGCCCGGACGTCGGCGCTTGACAATGTCGAACTGCCGCTGCTGTATCGGAGTGGTATTCGTTCGTCAGACCGTCGAGAGCGCGCGCGAGAGATGCTGAAGACGGTCGGGCTCGGCGACCGGATGAATCACCATCCCAACCAGCTCTCCGGCGGCCAGCAACAGCGGGTCGCGATCGCGAGGTCGTTGATCAATCAGCCGTCGATCGTCCTTGCTGACGAGCCGACGGGAAACCTCGATACACGCACGAGTATCGAGATCATGGATATCTTCCAGCGGCTAAACCAGGAAAATGGAATCACTATAATTTTGATCACTCACGAACATGACATCGCCGAGTACGGGCCTCGAATCATCAGATTCCGAGATGGCACGGTCGTGTCGGATCAAATAAACAAAACCCCGCGAAGCGCCGGTAACGAGATCGGGGCGTTGCCGACCGAGATCGACCCGGCCGTCTCGGAATCGCTGACACAGTCTGGCTAAGGAGCCCAGATGCACGTCTTGATCATCCTCCGTGTCGCCCTGAAAGCATTGGTTCGGAACAAGATGCGAACGGCCCTGACCATGCTTGGCATGGTCATCGGAGTGGCCGCCGTCATCACGATGGTCGCCTTGGGCACCGGCGCTCAACAGCAAATCGAAGAGCAGGTTCAGTCGGCCGGCACGAACCTTATCATGGTCCGACCTGGAAACTTTCAGCGAGGCGGAATCAGTCAGGGGATGGGCGGCGCACCGACACTCAAAGCCGCGGACGTCGAGGCGATCCGGGCTCAGGTTCCGGGAGCGATCTATCTTGCAGCGAGCGTCAACACCCGCGACCAGATCGTTGCGGGTGGTCAAAATTGGTCGGCGCGGATCGAGGGGACCGACGTCGAGTTCCCGATGATTCGCTTCTGGGCTCTGGAGTACGGCGCCTTCTTGACCCAGACCCACGTTCAAGGCGCTGCAAAGGTCGCCGTGCTCGGCTCCGTTGTCCGCGACAACCTTTTCGGCGAAGGCGCTGATCCCGTCGGACAGCGGGTTCGTATTCGTAATCAGTCGTTCGAGATCATTGGAGTCATGGAGTCCAAGGGGTCAGGTCAGTTCGGACAGGATCAAGACGACATTGTCCTTCTGCCCTACACGACCGTCCAGAAGAAGCTGCGCGGTCGAAACGGAACGAACATCTCAGAGATAACGATCTCGGCAGCCTCACCGGATGAAATGGAGGAGATCAGCGCTCAAATTACCGCCGTCCTGAGGGAACAACATCGCCTCATCCCTGGCGATGACGATGACTTTATGCTACGAACGCTGGAGGACATGGCCAGCATGATGACCGGTATCATCGAGACGATGACCGGGCTGTTAGCGGGAATCGCCGGAGTCTCACTGCTCGTCGGCGGGATCGGGATCATGAACATCATGCTGGTTTCGGTCACCGAACGCACCCGCGAAATCGGACTCCGTATGGCCGTCGGCGCGAAGGGCCGAGACGTACTGTTCCAGTTCCTCGTCGAGGCCATGGTGCTGAGTTTCGTCGGAGGAGTCTTTGGAGTAGCGCTGGGTTTCGGCCTCTCCGAGGCAGTCACCCGCTTTCTACATTGGCCGACGGCGGTGCCGGCCTATGCCGTCGCCCTCTCCGTCGGCTTCGCCGCCATCACGGGAATCTTTTTCGGATTCTATCCAGCACGAAAGGCCGCCCGGCTCGACCCGATTGAGTCGCTGCGGTTCGAATAGGGACAACCGCCATGCTCAGAAACGCAATCATCGTGATCGTCACCCTTGTCTTGATCTCGGTCACCGGTGGGCCGGTCGAAGCGCAGCATACGGCCTTCTCCGGATCATGGACCCTGGACAGTGACGCCAGCGAGTTCCCTCAGGAACGGCGCGGCGGTGGTGAACGAGGCGTGTTTGGCGGTGGAGGTCCAGCGGCGATCACCATCATGCAAACCGATAACGAACTGGTCATTGAACGGAGAATCGGAGGTCAGAGCCAGACCATCACCCACCGCCTGGACGGCAGTTCGTCTGAGAATACCGGTCCGCGGGGCGGCACGACTACGACAACCTCTTCCTGGGACGGCGCGGCGCTGGTCACCGCAGGCTCCCATACCGTGTCAACATCACGCGGCGAGTTGACGTTGGAGATTCAGGAGCGGCGTACTCTCAGCAACGACGGCCAGACGATGACCGTCGCCTCGACACTAACGACGCCGCGCAGAGACATCACGATCACGTTGGTCTACCGGAAGGCGGACGAATAGCCATCGGGAGCCCAATTCACGACCCACGACTTCCGACCGCGACCCTCCCCGACCTACGACTTCGTCCCGAGCCGATGCAGCAACTCGCGCATAGTCCGGCCGGTCACTGGATCGACGAGGTCCGGAGCCACTTCAGCCAGCGGCCCGAGAACGAAACGGCGGGTCCTGAACCGCGGGTGCGGCAGAACCAGCTGCTCGCTGTTGACGACCAGGTCACCGACCAGGATAAGGTCGAGGTCGAGCGTGCGCGGAGCCCCCACAAACGGTCGCTCTCGTCCCCGCTCGCGCTCGATCGCCTGAAGCAGGTCCAGTAGCTCCTCTGGTGAAACAGCCGACCACCCGACCAGGGCCCCGTTCAAGAACAGAGGTTGGTCGCCGACACCTACCGGCTGTGTCTGGATGAACGACGAGACACGCAGATTGTCGAGCACCGATCGCAGTCGGACGACCGCGTGTTGAAGGTGGGATTCTCGAGAGCCCTCGTTGCTCCCGAGGGCAACCGAAACCGGCCTCAGAACGCTATGAACGCTGCTGCTCCTTACAGCTAATACAGACCCGGGTCCACGGAATGGCTCTGAGACGGACTGGCGCGACTGGCTGGCCGCAGTCACGACAGGTGCCGTAGGTGCCCTGCTCCATTCGCCACAGGGCATCCTCGATCGCCTGTAGGATCTTGGCGTCGGTCTGCTTGACCTTGAGCTGGATGTGGACCTCGTTCGTCCCGGTGGCCTGGTCGGCCACGTCACCCTTCCGGGTGTTGTTTTCCATCGAGGTCTGACGCTGCATCCCGTCACCAGCGTCGAGAATCTCGCCCCGCTTACCCAGGAGTGCCGTCTTGTAGACTTCTAGGTCCATCGGCGCTTCACTTCCGCCGGCCTTCGATGTCTGCATAACATTTCATCATAGCACGACGGCCGAGACAGACCCTTCTCTATCGATTAGTGCGACGGACCAGTCGACATCACTCAGCTCGCAGCGTCATCATCGGCTTCCGACGCAGTGCGTCGATGCTGGAGCCGACACCGACCACGCCTACCACCAGGGCCGTCACGACCACGCCGGCAACATGGGTCCCCGGCGACGCGAACCACGCTATCTCAAAGACCTGTCGCGTGAGTACCCAGGTCAGTATCAGTGCGCCAAGAGAGCCGACCGTGCCAGCGAGTACTCCGAGCACCCCGTATTCAAGAACAAGCATCGTGGTTAAGAGACGACGGTTCGCACCGAGCGTCTTGAAGATCGCCGACTCGTAGAGTCGCTGAAACTTTGTCATGGCGACTGACCCGACCAGAATCAACCCGCCGCTGAACAGCGCGATACCGCCAACGACACTAATGGCCATCGCGACGTAGTCGAGGACCCGCCGGAGCGTCCGAATTACGTCGAGCCCATCGATAACCGACACATTGGTGTACGCCGCCACGATATCGCGCTGCAGTCGGGCTCGAACTTCGATGTCCGACGGTCCTTGAAGGAAGGCCACATAGCTGTGTGGCGCGTCATCAAACGGACCGGGACGAAATAAGAACATGAAGCCACCGCTACGAGAGTCGTCCCAGTCAACCGCTCGCACACTCGTAACCCGTGCTTCGATTGGCCGGCCCAGCACATCGAATCGGACGAGATCGCCAACCTGCAGTCCCTTCTCCTTCTGGAGGTTCTCCTCGATCGACACCTCCGGTATCTCCGATGGCCGATCGTCCCAGAACTGACCGTCGATGACCCGCTCGTTCTCTGCGAGCTTCGATCGATAGGTAATGGTGTACTCCCGCCCAAGTCCAGCCCGACGAGCTGATTGAATATCGCCGAACTTCACCTCCCGACCTTCAACACCGGTTACCCGCGCCCGCAGCACCGGGATCAGCCGGGGTACCGGGTCGACCCATTTTTCAAGCACAGATCGCACGCCATCGACCTGGTCCTTCTGGACATCGATGAGAAACATATCGGGTGCATCATCCCGAAGCTCGAGGGCGAAATTACTGAGCAGGTTCGTCTGCAGCGACTGGACACCGATGATAAAAAAACTGCCGAGCCCGACCGCCATCAGGATGACACGGGTCTGGTTTCCGGGCCGGCTCAGATTCAAGACTGCGTGGCGTAGCGGAAACCACGCGGTCGTCTGTAGCGGCTGGATCACCAGGACGAGCACGCGACCGATGATGTAGAGGGTAACCGAGACAAGTGTGAACCCCCCAACCACATAGAGGCCGATCTCCAGTGACGCCGCCTGCCAGCTCGCGACAAGAACCAGCGCCGCGCCGACCGACGCCAAGACGCCGATACGGACCCAGTCCACACCCGCTCGAGGAACCGACATCCCCTGCCTGAGCAGCAACAGCGGCTTGGCGTGGCGAATCTCCAGAAGCGGAACCAGCGCAAAGAGCAACGAGACCAGCACACCCACGGCAAGTCCTTGCGCAACCGCCGACCCGGTCGGGCTGGTCGAAATCGCCGACAGCCCCGTCGCCGCGGCGGCCTGGTCAGCCAGGCTGTCTGGGACGACCCACAACGCGAGCTGTGCGACGCCGATCCCCAGCAGGCTCCCGCCGAGCCCGAGAAACGTCACCTGGACCACGTAGACTGCCAGCACCCGACCAGTGGTGGCGCCGAGGCAGCGAAGGATGGCGACGCTCTTGAGGCGTTGCTGGACAAACACCCGTGTCACGCTCCACACGCCGATGCCCCCAAGAATGACCACCACGAAGCCCACGAGGCTCAGATAGTTCTCAGCCCGGCCAAGGTTGCGCTCGATTCTGTTCTCGGTTCGTCGGTAGGAGCCGACACGCACAAATGTCGAGGCGAGATCGTCGCGTAGCTGGTCAACCAGCGGTTCGACCTGTGTCTCGTCTGGTACCCGCAGCAGGAGCTGACGGTTGGCGCGACTCGCAAACGTCAGGAGACCGGTTTCTTCCACCGCATCGTACGAAACCAAGACACGCGGCCCGAAACTGAAGCCGCCGAGCTGTCGCCCAGGCTCGGTCAGGATGACATCGCGAATGGTGAATTCGATATCACCGATCACGATCTGGTCGCCGACGGACAGGCGCAGCTGGGTCAGGAGTTCTGGGCCCACCAACGCACCATGGTCTCGAAGAAGGTCGAACGAGTAGGGCTGACCTTCACCCAGGTCAAATCGCCCGTAGAACGGAAACTCGGGCTGTACCCCCCGTAGCTCAACGACCTTTGTACGAATGTTGTCATCATCGAGCAGCCGGACCATTGTCGTCATGTCGACCGTCTCGGTCCGCTCGACGCCGGGCAGCTCAGAGACGCGTGCCTCGATGGCGGCTCGGGTGTCACTCGCGAGTGGCTGGTCAGTCCGAACATAGACGTCACCCGCGCTCAACGTTCGCGCTTCGGCGGTCAGCGCTACCCTGACGTTCTGGATCAGCGAGCGGAGCGCCACGATTCCCCCCACGCCAAGCGCCACGCAGAGGAAGAAGAACGTCAGTCGTCGCCACGACGACCGGAGCTCACGGAGGGCCATCCGCAACACAAACGTCATGCGACGTCAGGCCTCGGCAGCCCGAGGTGGCTTCACGTGGGTGATCACGTCGGTCTGCCCGTCCCGCATCGAGAGAACAACCTCACTCTGGTCGGCGAGCTCGGCGTCGTGGGTCACCATGACGACGGTCATGCCTCGGCTGGCATTGACCTCGCGCAACAGCTCGACGACAAGTCGCCCATTCTTCGAATCAAGGTTCCCTGTTGGCTCGTCCGCAAGTAGAATCGGGGGATCGTTGGCCAGCGCCCTGGCGATCGCAACTCGCTGTTGCTCACCGCCAGACAGCTGGGAAGGATAGTGATGGCCACGGTCGGTTAACCCAACATCTGCCAACAGTGCTTTGGCCCTCGCCGGCGCTTTCTTGACCCCCGCGATCTCGAGCGGAACCAGGATATTCTCGAACGCGCTGAGCGACGGAATCAGGTGAAAGAACTGGAAGACGAAACCGATCGACCGGCTCCGAAGCTGCGCCAGTCGGTCCTCGTCAAGTACCGTGATATCGACGCCGTCGATGACGACCCTCCCGGTCGACGGCGTGTCGAGGCCGGCAAGCAGACCCAGGAGTGTCGATTTCCCACTCCCGGACGGACCCACGATCGACAGGAACTGACCAGATGGAACCGACAGATCGAGAGGGTGAAGAATGGTGAGCGCTGCACCGCCGCTCATGACTGTTTTCGAGACGCCGTGCAGCTCGATCATCACCCTCCCGATGGGCCGGCTACTGCCCGTCGCCAATCGCCAACCGCTGGACCATCGGTTCGACCGCGGGCCAAATATGTTCTGCCACGCGGGACGCCCCGTCCGCGTTTGGGTGGATCCCATCCGACTGGTTCAGGTCTGGCACGCCGGCAACCCCTTCCAGAAGGAAGGGAATCAATGCCACATCGTGCCCATTGGCAAGCTGGGAAAAGACATCTCGAAACGCGGCGGTATAAATCTCACCAAAATTTGGCGGCGCTTCCATACCGGCAAGAAGCACCTCGACGCCCAGAGCCTTGGCGGTCGAGATGATCTGGCTCAGGTTCTGCTTCATCTCATCGACTGGCAACCCCCGCAGACCATCGTTCCCTCCGAGCGCCACGATCAGGACATCGGCCCCTCCACCCAGCGCCCATTCCAGTCGCCGCAGACCGCCCGCCGTCGTGTCACCCGACACCCCCGCGTTCACGACCTGTACATGGTGGCCCGCCGCATCGAGACGCTCCTGCAGACGGGCAGGATAGGCCTCAGTCGCCTCCAGACCGAGCCCGGCTGTCAGCGAGTCACCCAGTACCACGAGGCGTGGCACGTCAGTCTCGAACGGACGAATAGGTCCAGAGGCTCGGTCGATCGCGAGCCGAGGCTCGGCTTGCGCCCCTGGCGTCGACACCTCACCACATCCCGACAGACCGGCCACAATCGCGACCGTCGCCGCCCACCTCAAACAAGACGTTCGCGTCCTCCGCTGCGACATCAACCTCCTATTATCTTACAGGTCGATCTCTTCGTCGTCGGCTCCACAACCGACCGTATATCACGGCGTTGATCACCACCACCGCGCTCCCAAAAACGAATTGCGTGGCCCGCGTCAGCCCCGCAGGATACAAGACCGGAAGCAGATACTGAACGACAAATCCGCTGTGATATGGCGTCTCTCCGACCTGACTCCGCAACCAGTTCTCGAGGGGAGTGAGCGGGCAGATCCCACCCATCCATTCGATCCCTACGCCCCAGACACCAGCCGGGACCTGGAGCCAGGCCACCCATGGCCACCGCCCCACAAGGAGTCCTCCGAAAATGACGAACCCCACAAAGGCGAGGTGAACACCCACGAGCAGATCGGCCAACAGGGTATACGGCATCTGCGGTACCAGCCGCTCACGAACGCTACCACACACGGCGGCGGCCCGAGGAGCCGTTCCTAGCGGGAGCTAGTCATTTCGGATACGATTCCCGAAGTTCTGGAAAGACTCATGATGCGTGTCTGTACTGCTGTTGCCTGCTGCACGCTGGTCTGCTGGGGATTCGTCGTGTCCTTCATCGCCGCGCAACCGTCCGGCACCAGTGACGGCCTGACTGCGATTGCCGGCATCCGGGTCGGTCACTACACGCTCGACCGCCGCCCCACCGGATGTACCGTCGTCCTCATCGAGGCCGGTGCCGTCGCGGCAGTCGACGTGCGCGGTGCGGCCCCCGGCACACGGGAGACGGCGCTCCTCGACCCGGTCAGCACCGTTCAACAGGTGCATGCGATCGTGCTCTCCGGCGGCAGCGCATTTGGTCTGGCCGCCGCCGACGGCGTGATGCGATATCTGGAAGAGCGCAAGGTCGGCTATCGGACACGCGCCGCGAACGTGCCGATCGTTCCAGCCGCCATCCTCTACGACCTCAACATCGGTGATGACCCGACGATTCATCCGACGGCCGAGTGTGGCTATCGGGCGGCACAGGCGGCAACGAACGGACCGATCGCGGAAGGCAGCGTCGGGGCGGGAACCGGGGCCACCGTCGGGAAGATCGGCGGGCCAGGCCGTGCGATGAAGGGCGGCATCGGCACGGCCATGCTAGACCTTGGGAATGGTGTTCGGCTCGCGGCGCTGATGGCAGTTAACTCGGTCGGAAACATCGTCGACCCAGACACCGGGCAACGCGTCGCAGGGGTCAGAACTCCCGATGGATCGGCGATCGCCGATGCGCAGGACCTGTTGAGAGGCTCAAAGCCACTCGACGCGAGAACTGGCGAGAATACGACGATCGGAATCGTCGCCACAAACGCCCGTCTTTCCAAGGCCGAGCTCGCCATCGTCGCTCGCATGGCCCACGATGGTCTGGCCCGGGCGGTCCGGCCGGCCCACACGCCGTTGGACGGAGACACGATCTTTGCTATCGCCACGGGCGAGATCGCCGATGACGTCAGTCTGCTCAGGGTCGGTGCGCTGGCTGCCGATGCGACCGCCGATGCTATCCTTCGGGGCGTTCTGGCAGCCGCCGGTCTGCCAGGCTATCCGTCCGCTGGAGACCTGCAAGGAGGTGTACGTTGAACGCCGCGGTCCTTGCGATTATTGGGATTTCGGCCATCCTCGCCGGATACCGCTTCTACTCAAAGTTCATCGCCGAGAAGATTTATCAGCTTGATCCCAACTTCAAAACCCCGGCCCATACGATGCGGGACGACATCGACTTTGTCCCGACGAATCGTCTCGTGCTCTGGGGTCACCACTTCACGACGGTCGCGGGCGCTGCGCCCATCATCGGCCCTGGGATCGCGGTCATCTGGGGGTGGCTGCCGGCGTTTCTGTGGGTCGTCCTGGGTACGATATTTTTTGCCGGAGTTCACGACTTCGGTTCGGTCTGGGCAAGTATTCGGCACCAGGCTCGTTCCATTGGCACCCTGACCGGCGACGTCGTCAGCGTCCGGGCACGGGCGCTGTTCATGGTCGTGATCTTTTTCCTGCTCCTGATGGTCAACGCCGTCTTTGCCGTGGCGATCTCGGATGCCTTCCAAGCGACGCCCAGTAGTGTCATTCCAGCCTGGAGCGCCATCGTCGTGGCGGTCATCATCGGCCTGTTGATCTATCGACTACACGTGCCCCTCACAGTGCCGACGATCGTCGGCACCGTGGTCCTCTATGCGGTCATCTATCTCGGGGAGCTGGTGCCGATCGAGCTCCCGGCAACGGTGGCCGGTCTGGCACCCGGGGCACAGTGGATCATTATTCTCTTTGCCTATGCGGCGCTGGCGTCGATCCTGCCGGTCTGGCTGTTGCTTCAGCCACGTGACTACATCAACGGCATCCAGCTCTTTGTCGGCCTCGGCCTTCTATATGGTGCCGTACTGATCGCGAGTCCGCCGATCGTCGCACCGGCGATCAACCAGAACCTGCCGGCCGGCGCACCGCCGCTTGTTCCGCTGTTGTTCGTCACGGTCGCGTGCGGCGCGATCTCGGGATTCCATGGGCTCGTCGGGTCCGGCACGACCTCAAAGCAGCTCAACTGCGAGCCTGACGCTCGGTTCGTCGGGTATCTCGGGTCATCCGGAGAAGGCATGCTGGCAATCGTCGCCATCATCGCGGCCACCGCGGGCTTCGCGTCGCTGTCCGAATGGGAGGCGATGTACACCTCGTTCGGCGCAGGCGGGATGACGGCCTTCGTCCAGGGCGGCGCCGTGATCGCGAGCGCCGGGCTCGGTCTTCCGATCCCATTCGCGCAAACACTCCTCACGGTGATGGCGGTACTCTTTGCCGCGACCACGATGGATAGCGGCGTTCGGCTCCAGCGCTACATCATTCAAGAGATGGGGACGATCTACAGCATCGCGCCGTTACAAAACGGTTATACAGCGACCGGGATCGCCGTTGGCGCATGCCTCGCGCTCGCCTTTGGCGCAGGTGGCTCTACCGGGTCGGGTGGCATGCTGATTTGGCCGTTGTTTGGCACGACCAACCAGTTACTCGCTGGCCTGACGCTCCTCGTGATCAGCGTGATCTTGGTCAAGCTCGGGCGACCAGCCCGCTACACCCTCACGCCGATGATTTTTGTGACAGGCATGGCGTTCCTGAGCGCGGTCCATCAGCTCTGGGACCTCTATACGTCGGGCCAGTACTTTCTAGTGTTGGTCGACATCGTTATCGTCATCACGGCGGTGCTTGTTATGCTCGAATCGATGTCGGCATTCATGCGTGAACGACAGAATGCAGCGGCGGCACCCGTTGGCTGAAGACGTGCAGCTGTGACGACTGCAGCTCGGCCTTCGTGGTGGGACCGGCTTCGACCTCTCCTTAGCGAGTTTTACCACGCCCCCTACCGCGGGGCGGTCGCCCGAGCGCGTCGCGATGAGGACGACCTCTTTATGCTCTTCGTGTTTGCCGAGCTCATGGGTGTTCCCAACCCTGCGACCTACTACACGCTCGAGCTGCAGCCGGTTCTGCTTGAACATTTCCATGAGTGGCACCGCCGGATGGGGATGGAACATTCTCCTCTGGACCACTTCCGCTGTTGCTAGGGTGGTGGGAACCGTCGGTCAATCGAACCTATGCCAGCGACCTTGCATGATTTATGTGAGCACCACCTGATCTTTGTTGGGGGCAAGGGCGGCGTCGGAAAGACCACAACGGCCGCGGCGATCGGGCTGGCCGCCGCCGACCAGGGCCGGACCTGCCTCCTTGTCTCGACCGACCCAGCGCATTCGCTCGGAGACATCTTCGACACCACGATCAGCGACAGCCGCACGCAGCTGGTCGATCGGGTCTGGGGGCTGGAAATAGACCCAGATGTAGAGGCCTCACGACACATCGAGACCGTGAAGTCGCAGATGAAGCAGCTTGTTCATCCGAGACTCTACGACGAGATCGATCGCCAGCTCGAACTCGCCACCCACTCCCCCGGGGCCAGTGAAGCGGCCTTGCTGGAGCGGGTGGCCGAGCTGATGGGCGACGACGGGACCCTATTCGATCTGGTGATTTTCGATACGGCCCCAAGTGGTCACACCGTACGCCTCCTCTCGTTACCCGAGGTCATGGGAGCCTGGACCGACGGGCTGCTTCGGCATCGGGAGCGTTCTCATCGTCTGGGGTCGGTACTCAGACACCTGGGCGGCGGGCGAATCAAGGGTGACGACCTCTCAATGATCGACAGCGCGCAGGACTATCCCGACGAGAGCCTGAACGAGAAACTCAACACCGTGCTCGAAACCCGACGTCGCAAGTTTCTCGTCGCCCGCGACCGACTGGTCGACACCACCGCGACGGCGTTTCTGCTGGTCGTCAATCCCGACAAGCTCTCGATCCTCGAAAGCCGGAAGATTGTCGGCTTGCTCGGCCGTTTCAACATGAGAGTATCGGCCATCGTCGTCAATCGCGTGCTGCCCGACGATGTGGCTGCGGGAGGTGCCTTCTTCGCGGCCAGATACGAACAGGAACAAACCTACAGACGCGAGATCGCCACGGTCTTCTCTCCGTTCCCCCAAGTCGTCGTACCACTCCTCGACCGCGACGTCCACGGCCTCGAATCATTGCGAGAGGTGGGCCAAAAGTTGGCAGGGAGATGGACAGGGGACTGACCATGTCACCACTGTCGGTGGCCTTTCTCGCACTAGCGGCGTATGCGGTCGCCTACCGATTTTACGCCCGCCACCTGGCGACCCGACTCTTCGACCTTGATGGCACACGCCCTACCCCGGCTCATCGGTTTCGGGACGACGTCGACTATGTGCCGGCCAACCGCTACGTGCTCTTCGGCCATCAGTACGCGTCGATCACCGGCTTGTCGCCGATGCTCGGACCGGCCATCGCCGTCATCTGGGGCTGGCTACCAGCGACTCTTTGGGTCGTGCTTGGAGGGATATTCGTCGGTTCAGTGCAGGACTTTTGCGCACTGGCCGTCTCGCTTCGGGCGCGAGGATTATCGATCGGCAAGATCACCGAAAGCCTGGTCGGTGTTCGCGGAAAGACACTCTTTCATATCATCATCTTCTTCCTAATCGCTCTCGCGATGGGGGTATTTGTTCACATCATCGCCACGCTTTTCTCGCCCGAGTTCTATCCCGAGTCGGTGCTGCCGAGCACCCTGCTGATCGGGATCGCGCTAGCCGTCGGTATCAGCGTGTATCGGCGGCAACTGGGACTGGTGCGGCTGACGGCGGCTGGATTCGTGGGGATGGTCGTCCTGATCAGCGTCGGCATCAGGTATCCGGTCGTCGGACCATCACTCGCGGAATGGAAGTGGCTCCTCCTTGGGTATGCCTTCACCGCCAGTGTGCTACCGGTCTGGTTGCTGCTCCAGCCCCGCGACTACATCAACAGCCTGCTGCTGTATGTCGGGGTCGGGGCGATGTATCTCGGATTCGCGCTCACGAATCCGTCGTTCGTGGCGCCAGCGGTCGACCTTCACCCGCAGGGGGCACCCGCAATGTTTCCGTTCGTCTTCGTGGTGATCGCCTGCGGGGCCGCGAGTGGTTTCCATGCGCTCGTGTCCTCTGGGACGTCATCCAAACAACTCGACAAGGAAACGGACGCGCCGTTCGTCGGCTACGGCGCCATGCTCGGCGAGTCGGTCCTGGGACTGATGGCGGTCCTGGCGTGCACGGCGGGTTTTGTGTCTAGGGAAGAGTGGCTTGCCAGGTATGTGAGCTGGCAGGCAGCCGACAGTCTGGGAAACAACATTGCCGCATTCGTCGGTGGCACGTCCGAGTTCCTGAGCGCCCTCGGGTTCTCGCAACCGATCGCCAGCACGTTCGTGGCGGTGATGGTCGTCTCATTTGCCTTGACGTCACTCGACTCCGGGACACGTCTCCTCCGCTACAACGTCGCCGAAATGGGCGAGACCCTTGGCCTACCCCTGCTGCGCAACCGCATCGTCGCGTCCGGCGTTGCCGTCGGAGCCATCTGGTTCTTCGCGTTTTACGAGGTCGGAGATGAATTTGCCGGCCTCGTGCTGTGGCAACTGTTCGGCACGACCAATCAACTCCTGGCCGGTCTGGCGCTCTTAACGATCACGGTCTACTTGCTACGCCGAGGGAAGCCACTCGTCTACACACTGGTCCCGATGCTCTTCATGCTTGTCTCGAGCATGTCCGCAATGGTGAGCAATTTGATCGCATTCTGGACCAGCCACCAGTGGATCTTGCTTGCAACAGACGCGGTGATCTTCTTCCTAGCCCTCTGGTTGGCGGTCGAGTCGGCGCTCGCGGTTCTTCGTTTTCGCCGCCGGCCGGTCACGGAGGGTTTCGAGGTGGAGTTCGAGACTGCTACAATACCTTGCAGTCGTTCGCTGGAGGAGAAAACGTGAATCCTTGGTTAGCCGTCGTCATCACCGGTGTCTTGGCTTTCGCTCTTCACATCCTGTTCGTTCTTGCCTTCCGAAATAAGCACTGAGAGCACAGCAGCTCAGGGCGGTGGAGATGGGCTGGTGACCCGGGCGTTGCGCCGTCTAAGAGGAGACGCTCGTCACCCCAAAGAGTCACAGCCGATGTAGCCAGGTCTGGCGAGAGCGTGATGTCCGCGAGACGGCGCTCAGAATCGGCCGCTCTTCAGCGCCTAGAACACCCATGGAGGGACGAAGTCGCCGGACGGCGATAGAGATTCCTGGGGTAACCAATCAGACATCGGCGACCTGCGAAGCGACACCAGACTGCACGGACTGGCGTCATCCTCGACCCACTAAACCTGGATATTTTAGCAGAAGCTGAGCGCTCGGCTCCCTCCGCTCGCTCCTGCTGTGATAGCATCTTTTGCGGCCTCCAGTTCATCGAGTTGTCACTTCATGATCGTAGGTATTCCCAGAGAAACGTTTCACGGCGAACGACGCGTAGCGCTCGTTCCGGCGTCGGTACCCGCGTTGGCCAAGGCCGGCCTCGATGTCATTGTCGAGGCCACTGCAGGTGAATGGGCGGGTTTTCCTGACGCCGCGTATAAAGAGAAGACCGCGCGGATTGTCAGCGACAGAGCCTCGATTTTTGCCGAGGCCGGGATCGTGCTCCAGGTACGAATGGCGGGTGCCGCCGGCGACGTTGGGGACGCTGACCTGAGCCTCGCCCGCGACGGCCAGGTTATCGTGGGGTTCTCGGAACCGCTCATTGGAGCCGCGAGCGCCAGGGCGTTGGCCGAGCGCGGCGTTATCGCGTTTTCGATGGAGCTCATCCCACGGATCACGCGTGCCCAAAGCATGGACGCTCTCTCGTCAATGGCGACTGTGGCGGGTTACAAGGCAGCCCTCGTCGCCGCCGCTAAATTACCCCGCATGTTTCCGATGCTGATGACAGCAGCGGGCACCGTCACGCCCGCGCGGGTGTTCGTCGTGGGCGCTGGTGTCGCTGGTCTCCAGGCGATCGCTACATCCCGCCGGCTCGGAGCAAACGTCAATGCCTACGACGTGCGTCCAGCCGTCAAGGAACAGGTGGAGAGCCTCGGGGCGTCGTTTGTGGAGCTTCCCCTCGAGACTGGCGGCTCAGAAGATCCGGGTGGCTATGCAAAGGCGCAGGACGACGCGTTCTATGAGCGGCAGCGGGCAATGATGGCGCAGGTCGTAGCGGCCAGCGACATCGTCATCACCACGGCGTTGATTCCTGGCAAGCCTGCGCCACTCCTGGTCACCAACGAGATGATTGCGGGTATGGCTCCGGGCAGCGTCGTGGTTGACCTGGCAGCCGAGCGCGGCGGAAACTGCGAGCCGACCCAGGCCGATCAAGTGGTAGTCACCGGCGGCGTGACTGTCCTCGGCCCGACCAACCTGCCCGCGACCGTGCCCTATCACGCCAGCCAGATGTATTCGAACAACATCACGACCTTGCTCCTTCATCTCGCCAAAGATGGAGAGCTCGTGCTCGACCTCGAGGACGAAATCACCCAGGGAACGCTAGTGTCACGCGGTGGTCAGGTCGTGCATCCGAGAGTGCTCGAGGTACTCGAGTCAGCACCCTAACATCCCACACAGAGAACGACGAGGGACCATGGACACCTTCATCCCACTGCTCACCATCTTCATGCTCGCGGTGTTCGTCGGATTCGAGGTCATCACCAAGGTACCGCCGCTGCTTCACACGCCCTTGATGTCTGGCAGTAACGCCATCTCCGGGATCACGGTCATTGGCGCAATCCTCTCAGCGGCTTCGCCGAATCGGCTCACTGTGATTCTCGGATTTGCCGCCCTGGTACTTGCGACCATTAATGTGGTCGGCGGCTTCATGGTTACGAACCGCATGCTCAGCATGTTCAGGAAGAAGGACTAGCGGGTGAGCACCGTTACGATCGACCTGATCTACCTCGTGGCCTCGGTGCTGTTTATCCTCGGAATCCGAGGACTGACCCATCCGCGGACCGCGGTGCGGGGGAACATGCTCGGAGCCGCCGGCATGCTTCTCGCCATCGTAGCCACGCTCCTCGACAGCCAGGTGTTCGGCAGCGGCGCCTCCGGCTTCGGAGTCATTGTCGCGGGCGTCGTCCTTGGCGCGGCGATCGGCGCCGTGCTCGCGCTCAAGATCCAGATGACCGCGATGCCCGAGATGGTCGCGGTGCTGAATGCGTTCGGCGGGGGGGCGTCGGCACTGGTCGCCGGCGCTGTGCTAGTAGGGACCGAGCCGACGGCGCAGGCGACCGTCGCCATAGTGGCCTCTGGCCTCATCGGGTCGGTCACCTTTACCGGAAGCCTGGTCGCCTTTGACAAGCTCCGAGGTCTACTCCTCCCTGACGCACCCGTCACCTTCCCCGGTCAGCAGCCGCTCAATTTCCTACTGGGACTGGTCGCTCTCGGGTTCGGCGCCTGGCTGGTGATCGACCCCAGTACGACGACCGCGTATGTGGCGCTGGTCGCGGTGGGATCGGTGCTCGGCGTTCTCCTCACCATCTCGATCGGCGGAGCAGACATGCCAGTCGCGATCGCGCTGCTCAACTCGTATTCTGGTCTCGCGGCCGCTTCCACTGGTTTCGTACTCAGTAACGATATCCTCATCATCACCGGTTCACTCGTCGGCGCATCAGGCATCATCCTGACACGCATCATGTGCAAGGCCATGAACCGGTCGCTCGCCAACGTCCTCGTGGGAGCTATCGCCGCAACCGATACAAAAACGGAGGATGCCGACACGGTATATGAGGGACGTGTCAAGCGTACATCCGCCGAAGAAGTCGCCATGTTACTTGACACCGCGAAGCGGGTCGTCATGGTGCCAGGCTACGGACTCGCCGTCTCTCAAGCGCAGCATCAGCTTCGAGATCTGGCAACAGTGCTTGAATCCAGAGGTGTCGAAGTAGAGTACGCCATCCACCCCGTTGCGGGCCGTATGCCCGGGCACATGAACGTCCTGCTTGCCGAGGCCGACGTCGACTATGACAAGCTCAAGGAGATGGATCAGATCAATCCGACCTTTGCTCAGACCGACGTCTCGATCGTGATCGGGGCGAATGATATCGTCAACCCCGACGCTCGAACCAACCCCAAAAGTCCCATTGCCGGGATGCCGATCCTGGACGTCGACAAGTCGACTAGTGTAATCGTCATCAAGCGTAGTCTCTCGCCTGGATTTGCCGGAATTCCCAACCCACTCTTCGCCGGAGATAACACACTCATGCTGTTCGGCGACGGTAAGCAAGCGGTGCTCGACCTCACGGTCGCCGTCAAAGAGAACGGCTAGAACACCCTCAGGGACCGCGGCTTTTGGTCTTCAGAAGTTTAGACTCGAGACAGCTGATCGTCTGCTTTCAGTGATAGTCCCACATCTCGAGGCATTCTTCACGCCCTCGACTAGAACTGACGAGTCCGAGCTGCCAGAGGAACGTGCAGAACTCTTCCGTCGGCGGAGGTCGTTCTATCGAGGCGCGCGTGAGCGCACCGAGCAGCACTCCGTCCTGCTCATAACTTTAAAGCGAGACGAGGACGAGGAGAGCGCCGAAAATCCCATCGTGTGCCACCCAGGATGGCACACCCGAGTCGCCCACGAGGGTGCGGTAGGGAATGCCATCTTCCACCACGCCGCGCTCGACTTTGTCGACGATGCAGCTGGCGATCCAGTCGACCATGTGCGGGTCGAAGAACACGCCAAGCGCCGCAGTCGCCTCCCTCCGCAGCGTGTCCACGCGTTCTGCGCCGATGGGAGCGTTGGAGTCGATCATCGAACACCGGCCGGTTTGACAGCGGAGCGGGATTACGTTCATGCTACTCCGTCGGGACCGGAAAGGAACATCGCATGGCCGAATCGAACCCGCCAAGCCCCGTGAGCCGAATCGCATTCATGGTCCTGGGGAGTGCCCTTTTTCTCAGTATCGCGGTGCTTCCTAATTACATGCTTACCCGGTTTTACACCGGAGGGCAGGTTCACGCGACCGTGGTCGCGCTCGTCGCCGTGCTCTTCGCGCTCATCTGGGGTTCGTCATTCCTCATGCCACGGCGATCCTGACCCGAGTCTGCAGGATAAGCCCACATCAGCCACATTATCGGATTCGGGCACCACGACGTCTGCCGACGGACACGACAGAATTCGATCGTGGCACCGGCTGCGGGATTCTAGCTAGCGCGTCCCGTCGACCGGCTGGGTGTCATTCCGGCGGGCACCGGCAATGATCCCATGCAACCCGATGTTGCCCTCGTGGCACGCGTACTCGTAGAGGGGGTCGTCGGTCCGCCTGAGCGGCATCATCGCGGTCCAGGTCTGGGTATACGAATGGGTATCTTCGACTGTGAATTCGTAGATGACGGTGTCGCCATCGAGCCGACGAAATCGCTCGATCAAATGGGTATCGGCCGTCGAACCGCCAAGACTTGTCTCGCGCAGGAAATTGGTCGTCTCCACTACGAGTGTAGCCCCCTCCCACCGCCCCCGTGAATCTCCGGAAAATTGTCGCAGCTCCCCATGGGGACGTCCGTCCAGGGGAATGATGCGAGCGTTGTGCACCATTTCGTTCACGATGACCACATAGTCTCGCGCTTGGAGAATTTGCACGTTGTTGTTGTACGACCCCGACACCATCGGCGGTCCGGAGTTGAAGCCCATCAGGCACCGATCGGAGAGACTTCGGTCGTGGTAGGAATTCGCGAAACCGTTGCGAAGGTTCAGTCGTCGGATCTGCGACCGCTCTTGATACGCAGCGGTGTACGGGACTCGACCGGTGGGTGGATCGACGACCAATGACGTCCGCCTGTCCTGCGTGAGCTCAACGCCACGTTCGTACCAGAACTCGTTGTACGACAACACACCGCCTTCAGCGCGCGATTGGTAGCCCGCGCTCGGTGCGCCTTGTTCCGGATCAAATAGGTCTCGATTTAAACGGGTGCGCTCAGCCTCTTCGAACGCCGCCGCCTCTTCTGCGGTCAAGGACTGCTTCCCTTGCAGGGCTTCGGGACGGTTGAGTGGAGTAAGCGTCCGAAACGTGAAGATGCCCTGGATGTCGGGGTCGCCAAACGGTGTCAATCGGACAGCCTTTTCGCTAGTGCTGGTCTGGGCAGCGGTGTCGGCTGGGAGCAGCACCAGAGGTGTAACGAGCACCACAAGGGCCCAGAGTATAGATAGCGGTCGATGCCTCATCGTAAAACCTCCATGAGCGATGCAGGTAAGGGCGTCACGCCGAAATCGTACTATCAAGAGGGAGACAGGTTCAACATCTTTGTGGCGGAATGGGTCTTTGTGTTTGCCTGCAGGATGCCAGGTGCTGCCGTGTGGGAAGACTCGGTTTAACCCGTAGTCTAGGGCAGACGTAAACGCAACCCGCCCAGCAGCTGCACTCCGCCCGCCCGAGAGGAGACATGGGCGCGTTCGGCGGCGACCGTGCCGAGCAGCACGTTCTCCACGCTCACGGTGGCCCGCGTGACTCTAACGCCAAACCCAAACCCAATCCGATCGGCGAGGAAGAACGCTACGTCTACGCCTGCATTGAATCCTAACCGATAGCCGCGAACCTCAACCACCCGTGACAGGGTGATGGACCCGTTACCCACAATTGGAATGTCGATGTCGTCGACGACGTCGTGCTTGACGGCGAAGTGCGACGGTCCTCCATAGACGGACACCGTGGTTCGTTCTCCGACCGGAACGTTACCGGAGAACTGGACGTGCACCGCACGTTCCGAACGGGACAGCGTGTCCACCCCTTCGAACCGCGACACTCCACCCGGCGCCAGCGCGCTGCGAATCTCTGCGTGGACCGCCGCATCGTGATCGACATTCGCCGTGCTGACGCTAACCCCGAGGCCGAGCCGTACGGGACCCAGTCCGGCGTCCCAGGGCAGTACGAACCCACCGCCCGCATCGACCACGTGACCGCGACCGACTGGATAGTCCGCCCGCAGAGAGGTTTGAAATAGCGGAACCTCGACAACATGGGCGAAGTCGTTCGACGCGAACTGGCTGCCACCGTTGACCACAAGCCACGTCTCCTGGGCGTGGGCCAAGACCGGCGAGGCAAGCAACAGCGCGACCATGGCTGAAGTGTGAAACGCGCGGCTACGGATGGTAGACGTGACAGGCGATATCATGACGCTTGACACACGTACGACGACTCGGTCAGCCCGAGGACTACGCCGTCGAGCAGGGATCAAACAGGAGCGTCTCCGAAGTCAGCACCCGTCAGAAGGCTGGATTATAGCCGTACCTCAAGATCGGTCGGCGTCGCCCCCCGGAAGAGCCGAAACAACCTTGACGTCAGGCTCCACCAAACGCCGAGGCGATCTCGTCCTCCAGATCGACCATCAACGCGGCCATCTTGACATCGCTGATCTCAAGCCATTCGATCGCATCCTGGTCCATCAGGTTGAGGCGGAAGTCGAGGTGGGGATGCATTCCGATCTTCTTAGCGATGTGGTCCGCGGCTTGGATGATCTCGATGATGACCTTTTCCGGTGGGCCCGCATCCGGATCCATCGTGCGAGCCGCCGCACAGGTGTCTTCAGAACAATCCCACGACTGCAGCGTCGAATGCCAGAGCTTGTACTGCACCGCCTCGACCAGCTTATTGATCGCGGTCTCCGTCGGTGTGAGCTGCGGGTCGAGCTGTATCAGGTGTCCAGTGCACGTAGCACGATCAACCGACCGATGCCATGGAAAAGACCGGCCATGAAGGCCTCCTCTGTCGGACCGCCAACTGTGGTACGGCGGGGGTGACGTCGCCCAGCTCGAGCAGCACCTCGCCGAGACTTTTCTCGGTCTCCATGCGCAACATCACTCGCTTGGCACGCCGCAACTGCTTCTCGCTGAGTCCTGCGTAAACAACGAACGGGTCGCTGTCTGAGTCGTTTCCACTCTGTGACAGGCCCCGCTGTAGGACCGCCGCCCGCACGTGGGCCGTGTCCTAGGGTTCTGCAGAATGACGAGGTCCTCTCCCAAACGCTTTCGCTCCGGACCGTGCTGTTCCTGCTCAAGATCGGTCAAGAGCATGATCGGGGTATCAGGATGGAGCTGACGCAGCGCGAGCAGCAGTTCGGTCCCCTGTTCTGGATCGCGCATTCGCTCCTCGACCACCAACGTCTACCGATTGTTGCCGAAAGATCTCCAGTGCAGCTGTCACCGTCGACGCGGTCATCACGGTGGCATCTGTGTCGTCAGTAAACATGGCCTCGAGCGCGCGCAGAATCTGTGGGTCCGGATCGGCGAAGAGGACAGTACGTGGCATCGGTCTCTGGCGGCCGTTGACAGAACGGTCTCTCTCCTCAGTCATCGGCACTCCCGGGGTCCCACTTCACGAGAGAGGGAGGGCCTGATTCATCGCACCAGAATTGAGTATGCTTTCCGGCAATTGTCCTACGCCCTCACCCCTATGACAGAACTCTACGACCTCATCGGATACGAGCGACCGCTGCCGGACGTCGCCCAGGCGATTCACGACTGGGCCCAGACGCAAGACGCCGCCGAAGTCGGCGCGCTCCACGTCACGTGCAGCGACGAGTCAGAACGTGAATGTGTCGAAGCGCTCCAGCGCGGCTTTAGCGATCATCTGCTGCCACCTCTGAAATTCGCCTGTCGGTCGGCGTTTCAGATCTCGAATCTCGGTGGACGCTACGAGTGGGGTGCTGCGCCACTCGCTGAAGACCATTTTCTATCCGAGCGATCACGCCAGGGG